>OLPA01002520.1_pt1 | contig 13544 bp, 18 predicted proteins | sample 1672811 | NCBI WGS metagenome assembly OLPA01 (sample SAMEA3136726, study PRJEB25190) | human gut metagenome | biome: human gut; feature: human-associated habitat; material: faeces | place: Austria | collected 2013
ACATTTGTCTCATTTCTATTATCATTTTATCTTCTTTTTTCCTTCTTTCAATGGACAAATAGTCCAAAAAAAGAAGTCCCTTAGGACTTCTTGAAATACGTTTATCAAGTTTTATTTAATCACTCTTACATTAATAATTCCTTCAGCTGCTTCGATACGTTCAATAATATCTTGACGTACATCATCATTTGTATCAATTAATGTATAAGCATAATCCCCACGAGAACGGTTCACCATATTTTCTATATTTAAGTTGTGATCAGCAAATAATTTAGAAATACGTGCCAAGATATTTGGCATATTTTTATTGGTAATACATAGTCTTACTTTTGATTCTCTTGGTTGATTAACAGCTGGGAAATTCACAGAATTTTTAATATTTCCATTTTCTAAGAAATCTTTTAATTCTTGAACAGCCATTTTCGCACAGTTATCTTCACTTTCAGGAGTAGAAGCTCCTAAGTGAGGTAATACAATAATATTATCTTTTCCAATTAATTCTTGTGAAGCAAAATCAGTTATATATTTACTTAATTTACCTGATTCAACTGCTTCTAATAAATCCTCGTTTACAACTAAGTCCCCTCTAGCAAAGTTCAATAAACGTGCTCCGTCTTTCATTAATGCAAACTTTTCTTTATTTAACATACCCTTTGTATCTTTAGTACTTGGTACATGGACAGTAATGTAGTCACATGTTTTAAATATTTCATCCATATCTTTTGCTTGACGTACATGTTTTGATAAAGCCCAAGCAGAATTGACAGACATAAATGGATCATATCCATAAACTTCCATTCCTAGTTTATTAGCTGCATTTGCAACTAAAACTCCAATAGCACCTAAACCAATAACCCCTAATTTTTTACCTTCGATTTCAGGTCCTACAAAGTTTGATTTTCCTTTTTCTGCTGTCTTTCCTACATTTTCATCATCCTTTAAAGTATTGACCCATTCAATACTTTCAACGATCTTACGACTTGATAAAAATAAAGCACATAAAACAAGTTCTTTTACCGCATTCGCATTTGCCCCCGGTGTATTAAAAACAACAATTCCTTTTTCTGAACATTTTTCAACAGGAATGTTATTGACCCCCGCACCAGCTCTCGCAATCGCTTTAACATTTTTTGTAAATTCATATTCATGTAAAGATGCACTTCTAAGTAAAATAGCATCTTCATTTTCTAACGTTTCCCCATATTCATAATCTTCATTAAAATAATCCAATCCTACTGAAGATATTTTATTCATCAATTTAACCTTATACATACTTGACTCCTTATCGATTATTTTCTTCAAATTCTTTCATAAATGCGACAAGTTTTTCAACACCTTCATATGGCATTGCATTGTAAATAGAAGCACGAATTCCCCCTACAGAACGATGACCTTTTAAATTTGTCATGCCTGCTTCGATACTTTCTTTAACAAACTTCGCATCTAAATCTTTATTTGGTGTTGTAAAAGTCACATTCATAAGTGATCTATTTTCTTTATCACTATGTGCTTTATAGAAAGTCGATTGATCTAAATAGTCATAAACTAATTTAGCTTTCTTTTCATTTCTTTCTTTCATAACTTCTAATCCACCTAAAGAATCGATCCATTCAAGAACAAGTCCTAAAACATAAATTGCATAAGCTGGTGGTGTGTTATACATTGAATCATTTTTGATCATCAATTTATAATCTAATAAAACAGGTGTTGTTTTGGCAACATCTTGAAGTAAATCTTCACGAATAATTGCTACTCCTAATCCAGCAATTCCCATGTTCTTTTGAGCACCCGCATAAATCATCCCATATTTACTTACATCTACTGGTTTTGATAAAATATTAGATGACATATCCGCAATAATTGGTACCCCATTTGTTTCAGGTACATATTTCCATTCTGTTCCATAAATTGTGTTATTAGCACAGATGTGTAAATAAGATGCATCTTTAGATAAATCTAATTCATCTTGTGTTGGAATATGTTTAAAATCATTGCTACTACCATCATAAACAATATGAATATCCCCATATTTTTTTGCTTCTGCAGCTGCTTTTTTACTAAAAGCACCTGTAATCGCATAATCAGCTTTCCCATTCTTTAAAAGATTTAAAGGAACCATTGAAAATTGTTGAGTTGCTCCCCCTTGAATAAAAACAATTTTATAATTTTCAGGAACATTCATCACTTTCTTTAATAATCCTTTTGTTTTTTCAAAGATATCTAAGTAGGAAGAGGATCTATGACTCATCTCCATTACAGACATACCACTGCCTTCATAATTCAACATTTGTTTTGCTGCTTTTTCAAGTACAGCAACAGGCAACATTGAAGGACCTGCTGAGAAATTGTAAACTCTTTTTTCGGTCATATATAAAACCTTCCTTTCTTATTTGTATTGCTAACATTATATTGTATACAATTTTGTTTGTCTAGTGATATTGTATAAATTCATACAATTTATAATTTGTTATCAAATAGATAAAAAATTATAAATAAAAGACAGATTACTCTGCCTTATATATATGCCAAACAAAAAGAATCATGCCAATCATTAAAGATACCATTGCCACAATCAAATAAGAATCAATACTTATAGATGAAATAGGAATATTTAACATCTTAATATAAAAAGATTTTGATATTTCAATTAATCCTATCATCATATAATCAATCAAGGCTTTTACTAAAAGAACTATTGGAAAAACCAAAGAAAAACCTGATTTATTTAAATTATATAATCTAAAAAAACATAATAATATCCACAATAAAATAATTATTCTAAAAAATATTGATTGCATAATCGAATAAATAAAAACAAAGATTTTTGAAAAAGAACTTAACTTATTTTTCATACGATGAATCATTTTGTTCCAAAACTGATTTTGTTTTAAAATATTCATAATTTGTTTTTCTTCAATAGATATATTCAATTCATCTTTGATCATTTTTTTACATGATGTAGAAAATTTTTGTAATTCTTTTTGATCTAATTTTATTTTATTTTTATTGGTATTTCGCATAGATTGATCAAAAGCATATCTATTTAATTGATAAAGAGCATCACTCTTTTTTATTTTATTTTGTAACTGATTTATTTGTTGAAAATTTGCATCTGTTTCTTCGTCTATAATTAAATCAATAATTTGATTGACAATAAGTGAATTAATATAATTATCACTGATTGTCTTTACACAAATTGTTTGAAATGTCATGGAAATCGTTAGTAGACACATTAAAACGACAACAACAATACAAGTTTTTAATTGTCTCTTTTTTTGCATTAAACTCACCTTATTTTTATTATACCTAATAATACAAAAAAAGAAACTGTTCTTTAAAGATGTAAAAAACAATTTCTATCATGATGATTATAAATCCCAATTGCTTCTAAATAAGAATAGATTGTAATACTTCCTACAAATGACATACCTTTTTTCTTTAAATCCTTAGAAATTTGATCTGATAACGTACTCGTTGTTTCATTTTCTTTTTTTTCATAAATAATTTTATCATTTGTATAAGCCCATAAATATTTAGAAAAAGAACCATATTCTTTCTGTATTTCAATAAATATTTGTGCATTTTTAACTGCTGCTTTAATTTTTCTAGAATTACGAATAATCTTTGGATTATTCATTAACTCATTTATTTTGCAATCATCATACATTGCTATTTTATTAACATCAAATTGATCAAAAGCCTCTTTAAAAGCTTCTCTTTTATGTAAAATAGTGATCCAAGAAAGCCCTGCTTGAAATGTCTCTAATAAAAACATTTCATACAATTTTTGATCATCATAAACAGGTTTTCCCCATTCATGATCATGATAATCAATATAAAGAGGATCATCATTGACCCATGAACATCTATGCATTTTTAACCTTTCTAAAATCAGTTAATTCAATTTGATACTCTTTAAGCCAATCTTTTAACCATGATGAACATAGAAAATCACATTCCATTGCCCTAATAAGCGTAAAAGATGAATGTGTTAGAATATATTGATCTAAATACCCTGGATGGAAAACCATCACAGATACATCATGATTTCTAATAAATTCTAAACTGTTTTCAATATATTCTTTTGGATCATAAAGCATTTGTTCATTAAGCTTGGCCATTGCAATACCATAAATATTATTTTCTTTTTCAAACTCTTGATCAAATAAAACATTTTCATAAAAAAGACCATATTTTTTAGCCACATTTCTTAAAGCTATAAAAAATTTTTGTGAAATAACAGCATGACATTCAAAATAATCAGGATCTTTCCCAGTGATTTCTTTAAAACGTAAATATTGTGCTTCAATTTCCATCTCAGCTTCTTCAATAACTACTGTATCTTCTTTTCTACTTCTAATTTCTCTTGATGAACAAAATTCACCATTTTCTTGAACTAAAGATGGTATAAGCTTAGGATCAGTTAAGGGTCTTCCCGCACAAATATTTGTATGTTGCCCTAAAGCAATATCAAAATCTTTTACAAGTTCATACCCATGGTTTGCATGTTCCATATTTGTCATCATCCCAACACTTGTAATAACACCCTCTTTAACTGCTTTATAAATTCCTAAATTGACTGCTTCACTAAATCCTAAATCATCAGCTCTCATAATCAATTTCATACTTTTGTCTCCTTTTCCTATCTTTAAGATAACTTTTAGCTTTCGCATATGTTTTTATATTTTTTTCTTTAATTGTTCTAATATGTTGAATAACATCTTTATTTAAAACAATACTTCTTTCTTTATGATAAGGATTAATGATAATTCCATCAAGTTTATCTTGATTTAAACACATTCTAGAATAATCATCAAAACTATAAACTGAACCTTTTTTATTTTTACATTTTTGATCTTTATTCATTTCTAATTGACTTGTATAAATTGGATAATATTTTTTATCATTTATTTGATAAATAGGAAAATCTTGATAATCAAATACAGCTAAAAAATAAGCTCTTGTCGCAAGTTGTTCAAATAAAATATCTAAATAATCATAGTGTTGATGATTAACTTGGTCTAATAAAAATTGAAGATAAGGATTATAAACTTCTTCTCGAGAAGAAGCTAAATGATTATTTTTATTCGTAAAGATATACCCTTGGTCTATTTCTTCTTGAAAACATTGATCAATCAATAATGCATAATAGTTTTGCTTAGAATCTACTTCTATCCATTCTTGAATCTCTACTTTTTCTTCATAGCCATAAGGACCTATCAAAAATAAAGAATCTAATTTTTGTATAATTCCATCAACTATTCCTAAAACAAACAATTCATCATTTTTATGTTCATAAATTCCTTCAACACAAAAAGAAAAGTACTCCTCTTTTTCAATTTTACTTTCTTTCTTAAATAATTTCATAGCATCACACCCTTTAACTATTATATTTATTTTATTTGTATTTTACATGAACTTTAGATACGCTTTTAAAACTTTTAAATGAGCAGTTGATAAAGGTAAAGCCTCTATTTCCTCTAAAGTATACATTCCTTCTATTTCATGTTCTAAAACAAAATGATAAACATGCATAAACCATATACGATGACTAAAAACATGTTTAATGTCTTTAATATGTGCTTGAATTATTAATTCTTGATGATACTTTTCTTGAAAAGAAGAAACAAAACTATAGGGACTTTCAACATCATATTGTACAAAACCATAAAAATTTTCTAATAATCCCCCTGGTGGATTTTGAATAAGTAAATATTTATCTTGATAAGTGATGATTCCTGTAATATAACTTATCTCTTGTTTTTTTATTTTTTTTATATTAATAGGTAAAACATCCATTTGTTTATTTTTAAAAGCTAAACATTCTTTTTGAATCGGACAACGAGAACAAAGTGGATGGACAGGTTTACAAATCGTTGCTCCTAAATCCATCATTCCTTGATTAAAAGCAGAAGCATCTTGATTTAAAATCAATTCTTGAACTATTTGATATATTTTCTTTTGTACTTTTGTTTCTGCAATATTTTCTTTAAGCAAATAATAGCGACTGATAATTCTTAAAACATTGCCATCTACAGCTGGAACTTGCTTTTCATAAGCAATTGAACTAATAGCACCGGCAGTATATTCTCCAATTCCTTTTAAAGATAAAATATCATTATATTCATAAGGAAATTTCCCTTGATATTTTTCAACAATTATTTGAGCACTTTCATGTAAATGCTTCGCACGTCGATAATATCCTAAACCTTCCCACATTTTATAGACTTCTTCTAAAGAAGCACTGGCAAGTGCTTCAATTGTAGGAAAGTTTTCTAGAAAACGCTCATAATAAGGGATAACTGTTTCTGTCGTTGTTTGTTGTAACATAATTTCACTGATCCAAATATGATATGGATTTTGGTCTTTTCTCCAAGGAAAGTCTCTTTTATTTTGTTGATACCATTGTATTAATTGTTTTTGCATTCTTTTCACCTTTATTTATTTTAAAGGATATTATTTCTTTTGAAAAGAAAAATATGGCTTTCGCCATATTTAAAGTAACATTAATAATGTTCCACCAACAAGAATCAAAAATCCAATCAATGATTTCTTATTTAATTTTTCATGGAAGACAACATATGAGAAAATAATTGTCACAACAATACTTAATTTATCAATTGGTACAACTATACTTGCTGGTCCTTCTTGAAGAGCCTTGTAATAACAAAGCCATGATAACCCTGTAGCAATTCCTGATAAACAAATAAAAAGTAATTCATGACGGTCTATCTCTTTGATGGTATGTTGTTTTCCTACAACAAACACAACGACCCATGACATGATTAAAACAACTACAGTGCGAATAGCTGTTCCCAAATTAGAGTCAATATTTTGCATACCTACTTTTCCAAGTAAAGATGTTAAGCTTGCAAAAACAGCTGAAAGTAAAGCATAGATCAACCAACTTTTATGATGTGTCGTTGTTGAACTTTCTTATTGATCAATCATTAAATACGTACCTGCACCAATTAGAATAACACACATCCATTTTAATAAAGTCATATCTTCTTTTAAGAAGATAAAAGCTAAAACAATTGTAAGAATTATACTTGATTTATCAATCGGTACGACTTTATTAACATCTCCTAATTGTAAAGCTTTAAAATAACAAAGCCATGATGATCCTGTCGCAAAACCAGATAAGATTAGAAAAATCCATGTATTTGTTGAAATTGTTGAAATCTGATTTTGACTATGTACAATAAAAACCATTAACCATGAAAAAATCAAAACAACAATTGTACGTAATGCTGTTGCTACATGAGAATCTGTTTTTTTAATTCCACACTTGGCAAGAATTGATGTAATTCCTGCAAACAAAGCTGATCCAAACGCATATAAAACCCACATAAATAAATCTCCCCAAAAAATTATAGTTCTTTATGCTTATTTTGTTAAGAATGCAATCTAAATCATAACAATTAATTAACATTAAATATATTTCTTTAAAACTTGAATAACAATATTCATATCAATTGGTTTAGCAATATGATCATTCATTCCAAATTCTAAAGCTTTCTTTTTATCTTCGGCAAAAGCATTGTCTGTCATCGCAATAATTGGAATATGTGATCTAATAGGATCATTCATTCTTCTTATTTTTTGAGTAGTATAATAACTATCTAAAATAGGCATTTGAATATTCATTAAAATCAAAGAATAATAATCTGCGGACTGTTTTTCAATTTGTTCAATACACTCTGCACCATTTTTAACACGATCAATAAACATTCCTTCTTCATTTAAAAGTTCTATTGCTATTTCAGCATTTAAATCATTATCTTCTACTAATAAAATTCTTTTTTATAATTATTTTGTAAAATAAATGTATAAATTGAAAGGAATAAAGCAGCTACTAAAATGGTAAAAATAATTTTCCACCCTAAACGATGTTCTTTTTTTGAATTATTATATAGATTTTTTTATTTTCCATAACTGCCCTCCTACAAAAAAACAGGAAAAATATGCACAAAGGTATGGTTTTCCTGTTTAATATAGTTGCAACTGGCTGTCATTTTAAAGACCCTATAGCTTTGCGTCACAATTTTTCAATTGCTTTGCCTATTAAGTTATCTTCATTATATTTTACCCAACAATCTATGTCAATTTATTGAAAATAAAAACGAATACTAATTCAGTATTCGCTTTAAAAAGTGTGATTTTTCAATAATCTTTTGACAATGTTTTTGATATAATTCATGTCCTTTGACCCATTCTTTAATTCGATTTGATGATTCCATCAAACAAATCGCACCAATAATAAAAAATGGTACTTGAGGAACAACAGGAAGCAATAATCCAACAAATCCTAATAATATAAAAAATACTCCTATAACAAATAAAAGACTACGATAAATGTATCTTAACTTCATATAACTGCCTCCTTTTTACAAACAAAAGAATAAGAAAGTTATATGAACAAGTCATGAACTAATTCTAAACAATTCTTAAAGATATTCTGGACTATTTCTTAAGAAATAATAATTGTTAAAAATTTTGTGTATGATTTATCAAAATCAATCATGTTACTTAAAAACATAAATAACCATTCATTATATTATTGAAAATCTTAAAGTAACTTCAGTAAATCTATTGGGTTTTCAAAAGTATATTGACTAGGAATATCTTGACAAGCAACACTTCCCCATTTAGCTAGTCCAAAATCAATGTTGGCATTTAAAGCAGCTTGATAATCCGAATAGGCATCTCCAATATAAATCACCTCATCAGAATTCAAATTTAATTTTTCTATACATTTTAATAAAGGCTCTGGATGAGGTTTATGATGCGTTGTATCATCTTCTAAAATAACAGCTGACATATATTGATCAATGCCTTTAGAAACAATATCAATTTCATATTGATCTCTTAACTTTGAAGAAACGATTGCTTGTTTAATTTTATGATTTTTAAAGGTTTCTAAAACTTCTTCAAATCCTTCAAATAAAGTAGCTCCCTCTTCATAGTCATTAACATATTGCACCCATCTAGCATAGGTTTTTTCTTGATCTTTAACACCTAATTCTTCCATGACCTTCATACCTGGATAGGCTGCAAATTTTAAAACTTGTTCAAATGTCCAATCTTCTCCCGTTTCTTCTTTAATGATTTTCATCAATGGATACATGTTCATATTCAATGTATTTAACAAAGTTCCATCAATATCATAAATAATTGCTTCATATTTTTTCATTTCTTTCAATCCTTTCCTTTAATAAATAAACAACCCCTCTATAAACTAATCCATCAAATAGCATAGAAGAAACATCTTCATGAAAATAAAGATTTTCAAAACAACTTTGATTTATTTCATTTAATACTTTTTCAATAATATTTTCTTCATATCGCCATTTTAAATCTAATGAGAGTTCTAAACGCTTTGGATCAATCATTGTAAAAACTATACTTAGCAACAAACTAAGAATCTCATTAAATTCTTCTTGGTTTTGACATTCACGAATTTGTTGATTGATTGTTTTCCCTTTTAAAGATATCAACCCTATTTCCCCCATGATTCCACTTCTTCCATAAAGTGGTTCATCTTTATAGAAATAAGAACTTCCTATACCTACTTCATTAATATACAAATAATAAGTAGAATCTTGTTGATAAGTAAAATAACATCCTTGATGAATCATCTTAACATCATTTTGTAATTGAAGAGGAATGTTTATTTCTTTTTTGATATCTTTTAACCATTGATGTTTTTCAAGAACATTATGATGATCCGTTACATAGACATCTTCATAAACAATACCTTCTACTGCTATTTGACAACAATGTATCTTTTCTTGATCAATTAAATCTTTGATAGTCTTTTTCAATTCATCCTCACTTTGATAAAATAGAATACTCTCTTTTTTTATTTCATTAAAATTTCTTAATTGATAAATAACTTTATCTACTTGAACATAAAGACAAAGAATCAAATAATTATTTTCATTTAATGCAAAGCGTGTTGGACATCTTCCTCCACTTGATAAATCATTTCCTACTTCTTGAATCAATTGTTTTTCTTGAAGCGTTCTTACCATATTACGAATACTTGGTTGGGATAATTGTAGATTTTCTACCAATTCATTCATTGTTGAACTGTTATGAAGATAAAGATATTTTAAAATAGCTAATAAATGTTTTTTCTTTGTTTCTTTTAATGCATTCATATTCTCACCTTTACTTTTATTATACTATAATAAAAGTAAATTAAAAGAAAAACCAGAATCATCTGGCTTTAGGCTTAAAATAATATGTCATATCCACACCTTCATGTTTTAACAAAGCGATTTTTTTATCAATACCTCCTGCATATCCCGTTAAACTGCCATTTGTACCAACGACACGATGACAAGGAATAATAATTGAAATAGGATTATGCCCTACAGCATTTCCTACTGCTTGTCCTGACATTTTTTCTTTATGCATTTTTTGAGCTACAACTTTTGCAATTTTTCCATAAGTTGTGACTTCACCATAAGGTATTTCACAAAGTATCTTCCACACTTCTTGTCTAAAATCACTACCTTGTGGTTTTAATGAGAGTTCTTTAATATTTGGTTTTTCTCCTTTGAAATAACGATTTAACCATTCTTTTGTTCTATGCAGTATTTCTATTTGATCATTAATAATGGGGTCTTCTTTTAATGTTGCTTGAAAATATTTTTGCCCTTCTAACCACAATCCTATTAAATTTTCTTCATCACTTACTAAAAATAAAGTTCCTACGGGTGATTTATATGTTGTTTGATAATACATAATCTTTTCTCCTAAATATCTTGTATATTATTTTGATGATTAAAAAGCTGTTTTTGATAGTGTTTTGGTGTAATGCTCATTCTTTTTTTAAAGCTTTGAATAAAATGACTGACATCGTTAAAACCAACTTCTAAAGCAATTTGTGAAATGGTTGTTTTTTCTTTCCCTAATAGTTCTAAACTTTTTTTAATACGATAATTGATTAAATATTCATACGGTGTTGTTTGAAGAACTTGCATAAAAAGTCTTCCACAATGACCAACACTCATATTTCCATAAGAAGCTATTTCTTCAAGAGAAATATTTTCTTGATAATGTAAATGAATAAAAGCGAGACATTTTTGTAAACTATGATGATAATCTTGTAAAGTATTTTCTTCATGATCTGCTTGTAATAAAAGATAATACATAAATTGAACAAGTTGTGTTGCTAAATAGTATTCTTTATGTTTTTCTTGATAAAATTCAAAAGATACATGATTGATGTTTTTAATAATGTCGATTATTTCTTTTTGTTTTAAAAGACAAATTCCAATGTTCATTTGTTCAATTTCTTTTTCCATAGGACCTTTTTCATAAAAATTAATAAAACTTTTTGGAAAAAGAAAAGAACGATAATGTGCTGTTTCTACTTCGATAAACTGATGAAATACTCTTTGAGAAATAAAAACAGCTTCTCCTTGATGAACTTCTATCGTTTTTCCAAGTGAAATAATTTTTATAATTCCTTCTAAAACATAAGTTATTTGCATATCTTCATGCCAATGCATTTCTTGAAAACGCATACGCGGTGGAATTGTTTTTTTATTATTACAATCAAGAGCAAGAAAAGGAAAATTGGTATGAATACGTGGATTTTTTACAAATAAATCATAAGAGTTATAATCTTGCATCCAATCACCCCTTTTCTTTTATTTTAATCTATTTATTTAAAAAATTCATTAAAATCTTTTGGTGATTCTTTTCTATTTGATAAAGTATATGTACGTTTTGATTACACCACTTTTCTTCATTTTTCCTCCACATTTGGTAATAACATTGAACAAGCAAGAGCAATTGCACAAACAATTGTCATAATAATAAAAGCATAATTTAAACCATAAGCATCTGAAACATAGCCAAGAACAGGACATAATGCTACGCCAATACTTACCGCTAAACCTAAAATAATACCAGATGCAAATCCAGTATGACTAGGTAAATACTTTTGTCCTAAAACAACCATTGGACTATAAGAAAGACTTTCACCACATGACATGAAAATAAGCATTATTAAGGCAATCACGAAATGACTTGTATTAGTAAAAATAAAGATTGCAGGTAAGAAGATACAAAAACTAAGACGTACCATTTTACGATGTCCAAAACAATCGGCAATTCCTCCACCTAAAAGAATAGCAATCGATCCTATTCCATAAAAAACACTTAATATCATACTCGCAAATGAATTTGATTTAGAAAATTGTTGAATAAAATAAAACGCTAAGAATGTGGAAATTCCATTAGAAAGAATAGAACGACTAAAAACAACACCACATAATTTAATAAAACCACTCCAATCATCCTTTTGTTCACTTTTTACTTCTTCTTTCTTTTTAACTTCTAAAACATCCAAATTTTCAAAATCTTTATTAAAGAAAGAACAAACAATTCCAAAAACAATACCAGGAATCAAGAAAAGAATTGTTCCTTTCATCCCAAATAAATCATTAAAAAAGCTGTATAAACTGGTCCTAATGTAAAACCAACCTTACCACCAAAAGAGAAAATACTCATTCCTTTTCCTTTGGCATTTTTACTAGAAACACTATTGAAAAGTTTGGCAGCTTGAGGATGGAACATCACTACTCCAATTCCACTAATAATGACTACAATACATAATCCAAAGAAATTAGAAATAAAACCCGTAACTGCCATTCCACCTGAAGCAAGTAATACGCCTAATGTCATATATAATAGTTTATTCTTTTTATCCGATAACATCCCAATAAATGGTTGAACGAAAGCTCCAAAAACATTTGATACCGTAACTAACATGGCAGCTGTTGTATAATCATAATGATATGTTGCAATTAAAAATGGTAATACAGCAGATAAAATACTTTGATTAATGTCTATATTTTGACTTTCTTTTAATGGTGATTCCCCATCAGCAAAAATAGAATCTTCAATTCTAACTCCATTACTTTGAAATAGAGCTCTTTCTCCACTTAAATATTTTTGTTTCACGAATTCCATAATCATTTCCTCCTTATTTATTAACTTGAAATGTGACTTTCACATCCTTGCTTCCAACTAAATTTTTTATATTTTTCAGATTATCAATATATCCTATCTTAGTATATTGATAAGGGGTGGAAAAACTTTCATAGAATAAAACAAGACAATTATTCCCAAAAAGCATAAGATCTCCTGTTTCAATTTGATCAATTGATTCGCTCATAATTGGCAGTTGAAAATCAAGATAATGATACTTCTCATTTCCATGTAATTCTTTCATTTGAATGGTTAATGGTAATCTATTGATTAGGCTTTCAACTGTATCATTTTGAAATATAAATTGCGATGCTAAAGCGCATACATAATCATAATTCTCTTTAAAATAATTATGAATTGAGTTATTTCTTTCTACACCCAGTCCTTCAATATGTGTGAAATCATAATTTTCTGCTGCATCAACTATAAATGTATTAATAGGTTCTAATAAGTTTGTTTCTTTTGTCCTTATTCTTTCATGTTTGGCAATATCTTTGGCCGCTCTGCTTCCAATAAGAGGAATGTTCAGTCCC
>OLPA01002522.1_pt1 | contig 13533 bp, 10 predicted proteins | sample 1672811 | NCBI WGS metagenome assembly OLPA01 (sample SAMEA3136726, study PRJEB25190) | human gut metagenome | biome: human gut; feature: human-associated habitat; material: faeces | place: Austria | collected 2013
GAAGCATTTCGATGATCTTTCGGTCGATGTTGTCGAGTTTGTGTTCCATGTAGAATGTATCCTTTCGATGAAAAATGTTATTTGTAACTGGTACAGAGCTGCGTAGGGAAGTGGATTGAAAATATGTTTTTCTGTATTGATTATACTGCGTGTGTTATCACAACACAAGAAACGACTTTATAAAAATAAGAGAAATACAATAAATTCTTTAAAAAATTAAGCATAGATACGGGAAAACACGGATAATCATGGTTTTCCCTTAAAAGTATTTACAAGCGTAAAAGAAAGTGTTAGTTTCTTAGGCATCAGGAAAACAGCTGCTGATTAAACGAAACAGAAAAAAGATATTTTTATTCAGAAAATGATAACGTGCACAGGAATGAAAGAAAGAAGAGGGATGATGAAATGACAACAGAAACAAGACTGGAAGCAGATTCAATCGGAACTATGGAAGTACCGGCAGAGGCATATTACGGAGTACAGGCATTAAGGGCAAAACAGAATTTTCCGATCACAGGAACAAAGCTTCATCCGGTATTTATCAAAAACCTGGCACAGGTAAAAAAAGCAGCAGCAATCACAAATAATAACGCAGGACTTCTTCCCAAAGATAAGGCAGATGCCATTGTCAGGGCCTGCGATGAAGTGATCGCCGGCAAATGGGCAGAGGAATTTATCGTAGATGCCATTCAGGGTGGTGCAGGTACCAGTGCAAATATGAATATGAATGAAGTGATCGCAAACAGAGCAGGAGAGCTTCTTGGATGTCCGAAGGGAAGTTACAAAATGGTTCATCCAAATGATCACGTAAACATGGCACAGTCCACCAATGATGTGATCCCTACAGCCGGTAAGCTCACGGTCCTGGATCTTCTGGCTCCACTGGAAAAAGCATTGGGAAGGCTTGAGAGAGAACTTGCAAAGAAAGCAGAAGAATTCGATGATGTGATCACAATGGGACGTACACAGCTTCAGGATGCAGTTCCCATCCGTCTCGGCCAGGTGTTCCACGGTTATGCATCTATGGTTGCCAGAGACCGGAAACGTATCGAAAAAGCCCATAAGGAAATGTATACAGTAAACCTTGGTGGAACTGCAGTAGGAACTGCCATCAATGTTTCTGATTCTTATTTTTATAAGATCGTGCCGAACCTGGAAAAGCTTACAGGCTATCCGTTAAGACAGGCAGAAGATCTTTTTGACGCAACAGAAAACCTGGACGGTTTCGTAGCAGTATCCGGTGTGATAAAAACCTGTGCGGTGGATCTTTCCAAGATGTGCAACGACCTTCGTCTGATGTCTTCCGGTCCGAAAACCGGTTTTGGTGAGATCAATCTTCCGGCTAAACAGAATGGTTCTTCCATTATGCCTGGTAAGGTAAATCCGGTCATTCCGGAGGTGGTAAGCCAGGTTGCATTCCACATCGTGGGACACGACACCACCATTACCATGGCAGCAGAAGCAGGACAGCTGGAGCTGAATGCTTTTGAGCCGGTTGTATTCTGTAACCTGTTTGAGTCCATTACGACTCTGGAAAAAGCAGTGGATACACTGATCGTAAACTGTATCACAGGAATCACCGCAAACCGCAAACACTGCAAGGATCTTATGGAAAGCAGCGCAGGAATTGCAACAGCACTTTGTCCGCACATTGGCTACAAAGCATCTGCAACCATTGCCAAAACAGCAGTGAAGACAGGAAAATCTGTGCGAGAGCTTGTTCTTGACCAGGGTCTGATAAGTGAGGAAGAACTGAACCAGGTTCTTGATCCGTATCTGATGACAGAGGTTGGAGAAGAGCGGAAAGAGGATGAAGCGAGAAAGAAAGCCTGCTGAGAAGGCAGAAAGATATTTCTGGTGAGAGCACTTTGATCAGCAGGGCTGTGAGAAGCAGTGAAATGAGCATGATCAGGAGCCGGTAGAGGGATAGTCTGATCGCTTTAATATAAGAAAAACAGGAGACTTGCCACAGTGCAGGTCTCCTTTTATAATGGAAGAAACGTGATAAGAAAAGAAGGGAAAACACATGCTTAAACGAACTGCCATTCGGGCACTTTGCAATACAACGGCATATCAGAGAGGCCTTGATATCTACCGTACCGGAAAAAGGATCCAGTCGCTGGATATTAAGCCGAAAGGAGCTGTGGATAAGGTATCCGCAACAGTAAAGGGCAGTGGCCGTAATGTATACAATACAGGTTTTCAGTATGATACAGAGGCTGATCGGGTAAAAGAAGTGTACTGTGACTGTCCGGCTTTTCGAAGCTATTCCGGGATCTGTAAACACTGTGTGGCAGTACTTCTGGAATATGGGGACCGAAAAGCCTATGAGCGAGTGGAAGCCCGGCGGCAGCAGGATCAGGCAAAAAAGGCGGCCAAAAATACAGGGAATCCTGCATTACTGGCAGCTGCATCAGGTGCAGGCGCTCCGGCTACTAAGACAACTGTGGAACTGAAAAGTCTTCTTAACCGACAGATGTACAGCCGGATGCTGCCTTTTTCCGGAGATCCGTATTTTGGCCGTATAGAGCTGGAAACCTGTCTGAAGTTTAATTCGGCTGGAAATTGTTTTTCCGTGGAATTCCGTGTCGGCTGTGAGAAAAAGTATATCCTGAAAGACGTACTGGCCTTTGTGTGGAACCTGGATCATAATGAGAAAATTTCTTATGGAAAAAATCTCGAATTTATCCATGCCGAGGAGGCTTTTGCAGAAGGATATAAAGGCGTACTTTCTTTTATCCGGAACTGGGTGGAGGACCATTACGGTACTTATATGAGCCGCTATGAAAGCCATCTGCATATGAATGATAAAGTGAAGGTGCGCGATCTTTCCCTGAATGGAAAAGAGCTGGAGGAGCTTTTTCTCTCGCTGGGAGATGGCAGCTTTAAGATGCAGATGAATCAGGATCCGGAGATCACCTGGCAGACAGTAAAAGCAGTTCCGGAGCGAACTCTGGTGATCCGAAGAAAAGAACAGGGCTTATCGCTGGAACTTGTGCCTGTATACAGTGTGACAGGCGTTCGCTATCATATGTATTTTGATGGAACAAAGGTATATCTGGTGTCCAGAAAGGAGCTGGGTGCTGTGGAGGAGTTTGTCACCTGTCTGGAGCGGCTTCCGGCAGGCAGGGCCTTTATTGACGAACCGGATGTGCCTGCTTTCGTGCGGGAGATGCTTCCTTCCCTGGAAAATTTTTTTCATTGCGATCTCAGGGATTTTCCGGAAGGAACGGATCTTGCATGTTATAATGCTTTCTATGAGATTTATCTGGATGCACCGGAACGGGACTGGATCACCTGTAAGGCATTTTCAATTTACGGGGAAGACAAATTTTCGGTTTTTGACAGGAATGTGTCCGCCCGCACCAGGGATATTCCAGGAGAGATGAGGGTGTTTGCACTGCTGTCGAGGTATTTTAACGGGTATGACGCACAGCGGCTGGAGCTGGCCCTGGACTGCCGGGCCGGGAAGACGGAGAAGCCGTTTGTAGAAGAGGTACCTGTGGATATGAACAGCGCAGATATTAATTCAGTACTGCATATTCAGGGACGGGAAAGTGCGACAGATTCTGAAGAAAAACTCTATCAGCTTCTTACCGAAGGCATCCCCGCCATGCAGAAAATCGCAACCGTCTATATTTCCCAGTCCATCAAACAGATGAGGGTAACAAAACTGCCAAACATCCGTCTTGGTGTTTCTCTGTCAGCCGGGCTTTTGAATCTGGATATGGATGTGGAGGGCATGGATCAGACACAGCTTTTTGACATCCTCTCCAGATACGACCGCAGGAAAAAATATTTCCGTCTGAAAGATGGCAGCTTTCTGGATGTTTCCCATGGCCAGCTCCGGGAGCTTTCTGCTTTAAAAGACAGCCTGCAGATCAGTGACAGTGAACTGAAAAAAGGCAGGACCCAGGTACCTGCTTACCGTGCCATGTATCTGGACAGCCAGCTGAAAGGCGGCGATCTGATCAGGGTGGAGAAAGACAGGGGTTTCCGTGCACTGATCCGAAACATGGAGACAATGGAAGATCACAAATTTCAGGTTCCTCCAGAGCAGGAAAAAATTCTCCGTGGTTATCAGAAAGAGGGATTTTGCTGGATCAAAACTCTGAAACATAATCGGTTTGGTGGAATTCTTGCAGACGACATGGGACTTGGAAAAACGCTTCAGGTGATCACATTTCTCTGGTCGGAATTCCTGGAATCTGCGCCTGGGGAAAACCGGCGTGCGCTTGTGGTAACTCCTGCATCTCTGGTGTTTAACTGGATGAGCGAGATCGAACGTTTTGCTCCGGGGCTTCCGGCTACTGTTGTGACAGGGGATGTGCGGCAGAGAAAAGCACTGATAAAAAATGCGGGAGAACGGGAAGTTCTGATCACTTCCTATGACCTTCTGAAACGGGATCTGAAAACCTATCAGAAACTGGATTTTGCGGTGCAGATCATTGACGAGGCACAGTATATCAAAAATCATGGAACCCAGGTGGCAAAGGCTGTGAAGGAGATCCGGTCAGAATTCCGACTGGCGTTAACTGGTACACCGGTGGAGAACCGGCTCAGTGAGCTGTGGAGTATTTTTGATTTCCTGATGCCTGGATTTTTGTATTCTTATGAGAAATTCCGCAAGGAGATCGAACTTCCGGCTGTGCAGTACAGCAGTTCCAATGCCATGGAACGTCTGCAGAAGATGATCCGGCCTTTTGTGCTGCGGAGACTGAAGAAGGATGTGCTGAATGACCTTCCGGATAAGCTGGAAAAAGATATGTTTTCCCCGTTGGAAAGTGAGCAGAAAGAGCTGTATGAGGCCCATACGGAACGGCTCCGCCTGATGCTTGGAATGCAGTCCGATGCGGAATTTCGTACTTCAAAACTGCAGATCCTTGCAGAGATCACAAGGCTTCGGCAGATCTGCTGTTATCCGGGGCTTGTGTATGAAGGGTATGAGGGGAATTCTTCCAAACTTGAGATGTGCATGGAACTGGTGCGAAATGCAGTGAATGGCGGACATAAGATCCTGCTGTTTTCCCAGTTTACTACCATGCTGGATGTGCTGGCCACCCGTCTTTCCAGGGCCGGAATTTCCTTTTACATGCTGACAGGAGCCACTTCCAAAGAAAAACGGGCGCGGATGGTACAGGCATTTAATGAGGACGATACCTCTGTTTTCTGTATTTCACTGAAAGCAGGAGGAACAGGTTTGAATCTCACAGCGGCGGATATCGTGATCCATTACGATCCATGGTGGAATCTGGCAGTGCAGAATCAGGCCACAGACCGCGCCCACCGCATCGGCCAGCAGAACGTGGTCAGTGTCTACCGCCTCTTCATGAAAGATACCATAGAAGAGCGCATCCGTGCCCTACAGGAAAAGAAGCGCGAACTCGCTGACGAGATCTTAAGCGGAGAGGGAATCGGCCAGGCTCTGATAAGCCGTGAGGAAGTGCTGGAGCTGCTTGGAAGGTAAGAAGAATAATGGAATAATAATGGGAGGGAGAAAAGATGACAAACTGGAAGGAAAAACAAAAAGAGTGGCATGAAAAATACGATGACATGTTTCAGGAATTTCCGGCTACAGAAAGTGAGGCCAGGAGAAAAATGATAGATATTTATGAAGCTCATGAGATTTTTTTTCAATATAAACGCAGAAGATTATGGATCATGACAGTCATAACGATCATATTAATGTTTGGGCCGCCGACTCTGGCGCAGATCATGGGAGCGGACCGCGAGATAGTTGGGAAGGCTGCGTACAGCATAATGATTTTCTGCCCGGTACTTGTAGCCGAGGCTCAGCTTCTGATCAAAAATGGTTCCGGCATACGAACCTGCAAAAAGAAGCTGAAGCAGATAGAAAAGAACGAAGTAGGAAGTTATCTGGAGGAAGCGGAATCATTTTACAAAAGAGTGGAAGAGCGCAGGAGGAAATCCCATGAAAAAAAGAATTAGTGTTTTGCTTTTATGCTGTATAGTATTTATCAGCGGATGTAATATGCCAGGTCAGGACGATCAGAAAATTAAAAAACTGGATCCTGAAAAATTGGATTCGGAAACGACAGATATTAATGACCGGGCAGACTATTATGAGAAATATGTTACGGAGCCCGGTGACGATATGGATGAAGAGGAGCGTTCTAAATACCGCGTAACTCTTCACATGATTTATAAAAATGCGGAACAGTACCAACAGGATATGATTATATTTCTGCGGAATGATAATGTGGTTGAAGGTTCCATGGATGTGGGTGAGCCGGATATTGGGTTGCTTCCGGGAGTTTTTCGGGTGATTTCCATGATGATAGAGGGACATGATTCAAACCTGGGAGAGATCGAAATCCTGGAACCGGGAATGGAGTATACGCTTACCATTGATTATGCTCAGAAAAAAGCGATATTGTCCGATTATGATGAGCATAAGTAAACATTCTCCGGGTTCAGATGCGTAGAAACAGAAATGAGAATATCAGTTTTACATATAAAAATCCCCCATACAAATGCAGAATATAAATATTTTACATCATGCATTTGTACGGGGGAATCTTTTATGCAAAAAACTTATCGTACAGACCAAAGAAGAAGATAAACAGAATGATCAGCGGAAGGATATAAGTGATGTATACGCGCATCCATTTCTGGATCTTCAGGCCTTTTCCGGTGTTGGCTTCTTCTGTGAAGTTTTTCCAGCCCCATCCACGTTTGGAAACGCAGAAAAGCAGGTACACAAGAGAACCAAGTGGAAGCAGAAGGTTACTTACCAGGAAATCCTCAAAGTCGAGAACTGCACCGCCGAATACCTCGAATCCGCTCCAGCTCCATACGTTGTAACCGAGAACGCATGGCAGGGAAAGAAGGATGATAGCGATGGCATTCACAAGACTGGATTTTTTTCGGCTCCAGCCGGTAAGCTCCATACCACAGGAAATAATATTTTCAAATACAGCCAGGATGGTGGAGAATGCCGCAAATGACATAAAGATGAAGAAAAGGCTTCCCCAGAGTCTTCCAAGCGGAATGTGGTTGAAAATATTTGGCAGTGTAATGAAGATCAGGCTCGGTCCGGAAGTCTGGTCAACATTGAATGTGAAACATGCCGGGAAAATAATAAGTCCGGATGTGATCGCAACAAATGTATCCAGGATCGCAATGTTTACGGATTCTCCAAGGAGTGCGTGATCTTTTCCAATGTAGCTTCCAAAGATAGCCATGGCGCCGATACCAAGGCTAAGTGTAAAGAATGCCTGATTCATGGCACCAGTGATGGTGGAAATGATACCGATCTCTTTCATACGTGCAAAATCCGGGATCAGGTAGAATTTCAGACCTTCTTTTGCACCGTCCATGGTAAAGCTGTTGATTGCCAGGACAACCATGATCACCAGAAGGGAGATCATCATGATCTTGGTAACTTTCTCAAGGCCATTCTGAAGACCGCGGGAGCAGACAAAAACACCTGCGATAACAACAACGATCATCCAGAATCCCATAGTAACAGGCTGGCCAAGCATGTCTGTAAACTGTCCTGCAACACCGTCAGAATCAAGTCCCTGGAATTTACCGGTAGCTGTCATATAAAAATAATTCAGCATCCAGCCGGTAACGGTTGTGTAGAACATCATCAGAAGATAGCATCCGATCAGAGTGATATATCCGTGGATATGCCATTTCTGACCCGGTTTCTCCAGAGCGTAGTAAGCTTTGACAGGGCTTTTCTGGCTGGCACGTCCAACCGAAAACTCCATAGTCATAACAGGAAGTCCAAGGATAGCCAGGAAGATCAGGTAAAACAGTACGAATGCACCGCCGCCGCCCTGTCCGGCCATGTAAGGGAACTTCCAGACATTTCCGATTCCGATGGCGCAGCCTGCGGAAATCAGAATGAATCCCAGACGGGATCCCAGTTTTTCTCTCTCTTTCATAATTCACCTCATGTAAATATGTATAGATTTGCAGTCGGTAATTTCAAGGAGTCTGACATACCGGATCTGCCGGTAAAATCCTGTTTCGTGGCAGTCGGGATACCGATTTTCTCCTCCCGCATCTGTCGCTTGGTTTTTTCTCAGTAATATGCTAAAGTCACGAAGTTTATTTTAGCATATTTCGGAATGTTGCACAATAAAAAGAACTTGCATTTTGCCTGAAAAGTGTGGTATTATCAAAAGAATACTATGATGAAATAAAGCGTTGAACCGTTGCGCTTTAGCAGAACATAGAAAAACGGCCCAGGTGTGTATCTGTAAAATGACAGCAGGCAGATAATACAGTGATACAGGCTTCGGGCGCAGATGTATTTTTTTAGGATGAGAGCAGGGGAGGATTATTATGAGCAACAGATATTTCTATTTTACAAGACACGGGCAGACCATCTGGAATGTAGAAAATAAGATCTGCGGAGCCACAGACATTGCGCTGACAGATCTGGGACACCAGCAGGCGATCGATCTGGGAAGCAAGATCGCGCAGGAAGACCTGGGAATCGATGAGATCCTTTATTCTCCCCTGATGCGCGCGGCAGATACCGCGAAACACATTTCCCAGATGACCGGCATTCCCGCAAGAATGGAGCCAAGACTGAAGGAACAGAACTTTGGAAAATATGAATCCACACCAAGAAACGGTGATGTCTTCCGTAAAGATAAGGAGAATTTTGTCTGCAGATATGAAGGCGGCGAATCCATGCTGCAGCTTTGCCAGAGGATCTACAATCTTCTCGACGACATAAAGAACGACCCCAGTGGAAAAACCTATCTCCTGGTAGCCCATAACGGAATTTCCAGAGCCATAGAATCTTATTTTCGTGATATGACAAATGAGGAATTTGCATCATTTGGAATAAAAAACTGCGAACTTCGAAGATACCAGTTTGAATAAATAAGTTGCGAAAAGCAACTTATTTATTCATGAGCAAGAAGCGAAGCGGATTGCGAATGTCCATGAGCCCGACCGTACTTTCCTTGTGGAAAACCCCTCTTCGTGGTATACTGAAACACAGACAGGCGGACCAGCATATCCGCCAGAAAATACGCGGAGGATTTTTCCGGAAAGGATCGTGGATCATGCGGTTAGAGAAAGTGCAGGATGCCCTGAATAAGAAAAATATCAAATTTGAATACACAGAGGAGGACGGCTGCGGAAGTCTGGATTTCATGTTCCGTGGACTGAAATTCCATGTATGGGAATACGAGGACAATGGCTGGGGCGCCGAGACCAATATTTATGCGGCTGGAAGAAGTGAGGACATTGACGGAGATTATGAAGAGAAGATTTCCGCAGAGATCCTTTCCTGGCCGGATATGATCAATAACTGAACATTACCATAATTATTAATATTGTAAAATAAAACAGCTGTGGCTGAATATAACCGAAGGCTGCATAGCAGAAATCATGCGTATGTGGGAGCCGGTTATATTCAGTACAGCTGTTTTTTGTTTATGATTCCACATCAGTGACCTTGATCTCATCCTGAAATCCGTTCGTATAATGCAGTTCATAATCCTCAGTGATAAAAACAGCCTGCACACCTTTTTTCTCCGCAAATTTCAGTCCCTCATCCAGGCCAAGGGCGAAACAGGTGGTGCTTAAGGCATCTCCGTCTACAGACTGGTCAGAGATGATCGTCACAGAGATCAGGCCATTGTCGTAGGGGTAGCCGGTTTTGGGGTTCAGGATGTGATGGTATAATTTTCCGTCCTGTTTAAAACACCGTTCATAAATTCCGGAAGATACAACGGATTTTCCGGTGATATCCATAACGGCTTCGGTTTCATTGCGGTCTGCAAAGGGCTTCTGGATGCCTACTTTGAAAGGTGTGCCGTCAGGCTTTGAGCCGATGCAGAGGACATTGCCTCCAAGGTTGATGATGGCACTGTTTACGCCTTTTTTTACCAGAAAATCTTTCAGTCGGTCTGCAATATAACCCTTGGCGATGGCACCTACATCGAACTGAATGCCATCAGAGGGAAGAGAGATATCCTGACCGTCAATGGTAATGCCATCGGAGCTGCACAGAGGAAGAGCGTTCTGGATATCTGAATCATCCGGCACTTTCGGATCTTCTGCCGTGAAATCCCAGAGAGAGGTTAAAGGGGCAATGGCAATGTCAAAAGCGCCGTTGGATTCCCGGGTGACAGCAAGTCCTTTCGATAATAATGCGGCAAGGTCTTCGGATATGTGCCAGGTGTCTGTGGTGTTATTGACCTGATAAGGAGTGTGCTGAGCTTCAGTGTTTTGGTTTTCTGAAGGCTTATCTTTTAAGCTGGAATCGGAGGATACAGAAGAACGGTCAGTGTCAGAGCCATTGGAGTCCGATATTCTGTGATTTAATTTATAAAGTTCACTCTTCTCATTAGTCCGGCTGAAGATCAGCTCATATTTATCGCACAGCGCAAGGCAATCATCCAGGAGAGATTTATCCTGGGAATCATAGATGGTGATCTGCACGGCTGTATTTAATTTGATACTGTTGATGCTGATTGGCTTCTTTCCTGTGGCAGTGTCGGAGCCAGTGGCATTCTGGCAGCCTGTGAGAAGGAGCATGGGACAGACGAGAGCTGTGCATAGTATTAAATAGAAGAAACGCCGTTGAAAGAGATGCTTTTTTAAATAAAGATATATAGTTGACATAATACATTCTCCTGAATAAGTGGTAGTATAGTTGCTTTATTATACCATGCATTCTTAAAACCAGAAAGGCTTACGCCATCCGCAAAAATCATTGTATTTTGCAATAATATAAGATATAATTTCTCCGAAAAAAACATATTCGATATGGACCCAAATAACTGACCAGAATTTTTGCAGATAAAAAGGAGATTTTCATGATAAAAGTAATTGCCAGCGATATGGATGGTACACTTCTTGGTGATGACCACAGGATTGCGCCGGAAACACTTGCTGCAGTAAAGCGTGCCTGTGATGCGGGAATCCGTTTTATGGTCGCTACCGGCCGGAATTTTCCAGGTGCCATGGAGGAACTGAAGGGAACAGATCTGACCTGCGATTATGTGGTGAGCAGTGGGGCGGAGGTACGGAATCCCCAGCAGGAGGTTGTAAAGAGTACGCCCATTTCTATTGATCTGTGTGAGGAAGTTTATAATACGGCAAAAAAATATCCGGTATCTGTGGCATTTTTTACAGACCGATATGATTATCGCATTGGAACAAAAAAAGAAATTGAAGATGGAATCATCCAGCAGATCCGCCTTTTCAGCATGGACAGAAATACCAGTGAGGAAATTGTCCGGGAGTCCCCGCAGTACCGCAGGATCGCCGGAAACACGAAAGGGATTTCCGATATCCGTTCCCTGGAAAGCAGCGGTGCGCCGGTGTACAAGATCTTCATTTTTGCGGAGGATGTGGAACTCCTGGGAAAACTCAGCGATGAGCTGCGGGAAAATCCGGCCATTGCGGTAGCCTCTTCTTTCGTATATAATCAGGAAATTACAGCAGTGGAAGCGCAGAAAGGTCCTGTTTTGAAAGAATATATAGAATCTCTGGGATATACCATGGATGAGGTGATGGTTCTTGGAGACAGCATGAATGATTATTCCATGATCTCCATGGACTTCGGCGCAACGGTTGCAATGGGAAATGCAGTTCCGGAGATCAAAAGGGCAGCAAAATACATCACAAAGAGCAACAATGAGTTTGGCGTCGCCTATGCCATTGATCAGGTTCTGGAACGCCAGGGAAAATAGTTTTTCCCCCTTTTGAAAAAGTGTCATATATATTATAATGTAGAAAGATGAATACAGAAAAGCGAAAGGCTTGCATTCCGGTGTATGAAGCAGAGTGGAATGAGAAGTTTCGCTTTACAAAAAACACAGACAAAGAGAGGAAATCACGATGGAAAAAATGGAAAATGTTTATATTATGGATCACCCGCTGATCAAACACAAAATCTCAATGCTCCGTGACAAAAATACCGGAACAAACGAGTTCCGTAAACTGGTAGAGGAAATCGGAATCCTGATGGGATACGAGGCACTTCGTGATCTTCCTACAGAGGAAGTGGAAATCGAGACGCCCATCGAAACCTGCAAAACACCCATGATCTCAGGCAAGAAACTGGCAGTGATCCCGGTACTCCGTGCAGGCCTTGGAATGGTAAACAGTATCCTGACACTGGTGCCATCTGCAAAGGTGGGACATGTAGGACTTTACCGTGATCCGGTCACACATGAGCCACATGAGTACTATTGCAAGCTTCCGGAGTCCATTGACGAGCGTATCTCCGTGATCGTTGATCCAATGCTTGCAACCGGCGGTTCTGCAGAGGCTGCGATCGACTTCGTTAAAAAACAGGGCGGAAAAAATATCAAGTTCATGGTAGACGGTAATGAACTCAATGCCTGGGAGACGGTCATATACTACTGCGACCAACTGAAAGTTATGAATTATAAACTGGAACCGGAATACGAGACTAACTTCTCTATCTTCAATGAACCGTCCGTAGAGAATATATTCACGATCCCGATGAATAAAACATTGTATACCAATCAGATGCAATACCTTTTTCGTTCCCGTCATTACAACCATGCCAAAGCTTACGGGCTAAGCGGTGAGAATGGTCCCAGTGCAACGATTGAAGCACTCGAAACTTTCGGTTATGGGACAGCTGCCCAAGACCCTCGCTTCGACATCTGTTATTTTGCAGGAGAAATGTATGACTTGAAAGGAGACATTATCAAGCTGGACGACGGTACTGTCTTGGTATATCTCCCTTGGGAAGTAGCATTGGATATCACCGACACCCCGTATGAGCAAACGGCAGGTGCCCGTATGAAAAAGTATGAAGTAGACCCCACCGCCACAAAAGACGGAAAATTAATGGAGAATGACATTGTCCTGTTCCGCTACGCGGACGCTTTACTGATGAAGAGCGAAGCTAAAGTACGCAACGGTGCAAACGGAGACGTCGAGTTAAATCAAGTCCGGAGCCGGGTGAAGGCCGCTCGCCGTCCCGCTACTTTGGAGAATATACTTTCCGAACGCCAGCTTGAATTGGCTTGGGAGGGTTGGAGGCGTCAGGACCTTATCCGCTTCGGAATGTTTACTCGTGCATACAACAGCCGTCCTCAATTACCAAACGAGGAAACCGGTTATACTACCGTATTCCCTATTCCCGAGAAAATACGGGTGATGAATACAAAGCTAGTACAGAATCCGGGGTATTGAGTGGGTTTTAAATAACAAACGCTCCATGTGTCACCAGGCATTCATGGAGCGTTTAATTATTAATAGGAAGAAATTTTTATGTAAGTCTTAATCGAAGAAACTTTTGAACTTCTTGAAGATCTTTTCCTTCACTGACGTACTCGGCTTGAAATTATCCGAATCTTCCATTTTTTCAAGCGCACTCTTTTCCTCCTTGTTGAGAGCTTCTGGCACATAGATACTGACATTCACGAGCAAATCCCCTGTTCCGTATCCATTCACGTTCGGCAATCCTTTACCGCGTAGACGAAGTACCTTTCCCGGTTGAGTACCTGAGTCAATCTTTACCTTCACCTTTCCGTCGATGGTGGGGATCTCCAG
>OLPA01002523.1_pt1 | contig 13525 bp, 8 predicted proteins | sample 1672811 | NCBI WGS metagenome assembly OLPA01 (sample SAMEA3136726, study PRJEB25190) | human gut metagenome | biome: human gut; feature: human-associated habitat; material: faeces | place: Austria | collected 2013
CATCTTTGTGTGGCTGTCCGACTCCCCGGCCCTCAACGAGCAGTCCAAAGAGAAGTTCCAGCTTCGGGCCGACAAGCTCCAGTTCAGCCAATGCGTCACCATCGAGGACGCATCCTTTGACATGGAACTGCTGGAGGACGGCAGGATCTACTTCCTCAATACGCAGAAGCTGAGCAAGGCCGGGAATCTAAGCAAGCACTCGGACAAGCGGCAGTATACCATATGGGAGACCTTGGAGAACACGGCCAGAGAGAAGTCCGACCGGCTCTATTTCATCATCGATGAGGCCCACCGGGGGATGCAGGGCAAGGAGGCAGGCAAGGCCACCTCCATCATGCAGCGCTTTTTGAAGGGCGCCCCCGACCTGGGGCTTTCCCCTATGCCGCTGGTCATCGGGATCAGCGCCACCTCCGCCCGGTTTCACCAGCTTGTGGGCGACACCACCTCCACGCTGAACAAGTGCATCGTGACGGCCAACGAGATTGCATATCCGCCGAAGCTTAGGATCCAGTCCCGGGTGAACGGGGAGCTCCGCCAGGACAGCAATACGGAGCTTCTGATTTTCGGCATCGACCACATCATCAGCGAGCTTTCCAGGGGCATGACCCTGAAAGCAGGCACCATCATTTCCACGGGCACGCCGTCCGGCGTGGGGCCCGTACGCCCGGGCGACAACCTGCGCGCCGTGCTCGAAGGCCGCGAACTGCTCAACTTCGACATCCGCTGACCCGGGGCGGAACGGGAACGAAGACACATGAAAACTAAAAACACGCTATAACCATGTTGCTCAAAGACAAACTCAAGCCTTACCGCCTGCTGCTGGCATCGCAGTCGCCGCGCCGACGGGAACTGATGACGGGCTGCGGGCTCCCGTACGAACTCGCCCCCAAATACGAATGCGAGGAGGTCTACCCCGCCGGCATGCCCGGCGAAGAGGTGCCGCTCTACCTCTCGCGGCTCAAAAGCGAAGCCTACCCGGCGGCGCTGGCCCCGAATGAAATCCTGCTGACGGCCGACACGGTGGTGGTCTCCGACGGCGAGGTGCTCGGCAAGCCCCTCGGCCGCGAAGAGGCCGCGCAGATGCTCCGCCGCCTCTCGGGGCGCCGGCACACGGTGGTCTCGGGCGTCACGCTGCGCACCCCCGGGCGGACGCACACCTTCGCCGCCAAGAGCAGCGTGTGGTTCCGCCCGCTCGCGGACGAGGAGATCGCCTATTACCTCGACGCCTGCCGTCCCTACGACAAGGCCGGCTCGTACGGCATCCAGGAGTGGATCGGCTACGCCGCCATCGAAAAGATCAACGGCTCGTTCTACAACGTGATGGGGCTCCCGATCCAGAAAGTATACACCGAACTCGACAAATTCCTCAAATAAATGAAACGCACGCTACTTACCCTGTTCTGTACGCTCCTCGCGCTGGCGGCCTCCGCCGACGAGGGCATGTGGCTCCCGAGCCTCATCTCGCAGCGCATCGACGACATGCGCGCCAAAGGATTCCGCCTCACGGCCGAAGACATCTACTCGATCAACAAAGCCTCGATGAAGGATGCCGTGGTGCTGTTCAACGGCGGCTGCACGGGCGAACTGATTTCGTCCGAAGGGCTGCTGCTCACCAACCACCACTGCGGCTACGACGCCATACAGGCGCATTCGAGCGTCGAACACGACTACCTGACCAACGGCTTCTGGGCCATGTCGCGCCGGGAGGAACTGCCCAACAAGGAGCTCAACGTACGCTTCCTCGTCCGCATGGAAGAGGTCACCGACCGCATCGCTGCGGGCGAAACGAAGGCCGAAATCATCCGCCGGGCCGAGGCCGAAGGCAAGGGCTACAAGGCCTCGGTCGAGCAGATGTACTACGGCAACCAGCAGTTCCTGTTCATCTACGAGCAGTTCGACGACGTACGCCTGGTCGGCGCGCCGCCCTCGTCGATCGGCAAGTTCGGCGGCGACACCGACAACTGGATATGGCCCCGCCACACGGGCGACTTCTCGCTCTTCCGCATCTACGCCGGCAAGGACAACAAGCCCGCCGCCTACTCGCCCGAGAATGTTCCCTACCGCCCCAAGCGGCATTTCACCATCTCGACCGCCGGGGTCGAAGAGGGGGATTTCACGATGATCTACGGCTTCCCCGGCAATACGCAGGAGTACATCCTCTCGGACGCCGTGGCTTACATCGCCGAGCGCTCCGACCCGGCCAAAATCGCCATCCGCACGGGGCGCCTCGACATCATCTCCGCGGCACAGGAGAGCGACCCGGCGCTGCGCATCCATTACGCCGCCAAACACGCCTCGATCGCCAACGCATGGAAGAAATGGCAGGGCGAGGCGCTGGGCATCGGCCGCCTGGGCACCGTGGCCTCGAAACGCGCCTATGAGCAGGAATTCGCCGCCTGGGCGCAGGACAAACCCGAATACCGCAGCGTCGTCGCCGACCTCAAAGCCGAATACGCCCGCATCGCGGACGCCTATTTCGCCCGCGAGATCACACGCGAAACGCTCGGCGCGCTGCCCGAGCGCTACACCCCCGAAGAGCGTGCCGAAGCCGCCTTCGCACGGCGCGAGCAGACGGAACGGGCGCTCTTCGAATGGCTTTTCGGCCAGTATGCCCGCCGCTGCCCCGTGCAGTACCAGATTCCGGCATTCCTGGCCGGCGTCGCCGCCAGCGGGTCGCCCGAAGCCTACGCCGGCGAGGTATTCGACACGCTGTGGCGGGAGGGCGCCGACACCACGGCGGTGCACGCCCTGCACAAGGACACCGAACGCATACTCGGCCACATCGACTGGATGCTGGGCACCAAGTCGCTGCGCAACCTCAACAGCGGACGCCTCAACGAACTCTACACGACCTACATCAAGGGGCTGCGCGAGTGGGACACCCTGCGGGCCTTCTACCCCGATGCCAACCTCACGCTGCGCGTGGCCTACGGCCATGTCGGGGGCTACGAATATGCCGACGGCGAATACCACAAGCCTCAGACCACCCTCGACGGCATCATCGCCAAGGACAACCCCGAGATTTACGACTACGACATCCCGCAGGCGCTGCGCGAGCTCTACGCCACGAAGGACTACGGACGCTGGGCGACGACGATCGACGGCCGCAGGACGGTACCCGTCTGCTTCCTGGCCACCAACCACACGACGGGCGGCAACTCCGGTTCGCCGATCATCAACGGCAGGGGCGAACTGGTGGGGTTGAATTTCGACCGCACATGGCGCTCGACGATGAGCGACGTGGCGTTCGACGAAACGATCTGCCGCAACATCGCCGTCGACGTCCGATACGTGCTGTTCGTCATCGACCGCATCGGCGGGGCGGGATACCTGTTCGGCGAAATGGATTTCAGCCGCCGCAAATAGGAGTAATTCACGAAAAAAACACTATATTTAGCCCGCATAACAAAATCAGCCTCTATGAAAACAATCCTCTACACATGGTTCGCCGTCCTCCTGTTCGGCATGGCAGCAGTATCCTGCGGCGATGACGACACGAAAAACAACGACACGACGGGCATAACCGGCTCGTCGTGGAAAGCATCGGAAACGGTGGGCGCCGACCGCACGACCAAGAAATACACGTTCAAGGCCTCCGCCAACTGGGTGGCGCAGAGCGACAAACCGGAATGGTGCAAGATACTCACCTCGTCGGGCGACAAGGGCAGCGACCGGCAGCTCAACATCTCGGTCGAAGCCAACGAGACCGGCAGCACGCGCAGCGCGAACATCACCGTACAGGTGAGCGGCTACGCGAGGGCGGCGCAGTTCGCCATCACCCAGCTCGGGAGCAGCAGCGGCGGCACGGGCGCAGACACCGAGCTCAACAAACAGGTAGACAAGATCCTGGAGTATTACTACCTGTGGAACGGCGAATACCAGCAGATGTCGCGCGACCTCTCGCTGGATTACATCAGTTCCAGCGACAATTTCCTGAAACGCACGCTGCTGGAGATGACGACCAACGACCTCGACAAAAAACGGCAGAGCAACGGCAGCTACTCGGTTTACTCCTACCTGATGCGGACGCCCCTCACGAAGGCCGTCGCCGGGACGACGCGCGGCGTAAGCCACGGGGTCGTAAAGGAAAAGGAGTACGGCTTCGGCATCGCGGGCCTGATGGGCGTGAGGTTTGTGGACGGCAACAACCAACCTACGGGAGAATACGGGCTGGTCGTCACGTCGGTCTACCCGGACTCCCCGGCATCGGAAGCAGGGTTCCGGCGGGGCACGTTCTTCGCCCAGTACAACGGCGCGGCCATCACTGCCGCAAACCTGAATTCGGTCTACGGCACGTTAATAGCCCCGGGAGGCGCAAGCACGGTCAAGCTCACCGAAAACAAGCAGGGCGCGCAGCCCGTATCGCTCACAGCACGCGAAATATACCCCAATCCGGTAATCCACAGCGAAGTAATCACCTCCGGTGCGCATAGGATCGGCTACCTGGTCTACGACAGCTTCGACGCGGCCTATGACGACGAACTGCTCGCGGCCGTCAAGAAACTCAAGGACGGGAACATTACCGACATGGTGCTCGACCTGCGCAACAACGGCGGCGGGCACGTCATCTCGTCGAACATGCTTTCCACCTGCATCGCCGGCGCAGCCTGCCAGGGCAAGGTCTACGAATATTACCGGTACAACGACAGCCGCATGGCCACGGTCGAAAAAACGGCGAGGGAGACCGGCAAGGAGTACGACACGGCGGCAAAAAAATTCTTCGACGAATTCTATTACGGCGACTATTATGGCGTCGACCTGCGGAATTATGCGCTGAACATGACCCGGCTGTACGTGCTCGTCACGGGCAACACGGCCTCGTCGAGCGAAGCCGTCATCAATACGCTGCGCGGGTTGGACGGCTTCACGGTGAAGCTCATCGGCGAAAAGACCAACGGCAAGAACGTCGGCATGGAGGTCAGCAAATTCACCGTAGGCAATTACAGCTACGAACTGGCCCCGATATCGTTCCAGGGCTACAACGCCAAGCAGGTGACCGTCGACAAGAACGGACTGGCGGTCGACACCGCGTGCGAGGAATGGGACGGGGAATTGAAAGATTACGGCGACCGGAGCGAGCCGATGCTGGCAGCGGCCCTGAGCCAGATCACGGGACAGAAATCGGTAAGCGTATCGGGCACGCGCAGCACCGCGCCGGGTGTACGTCCGGCAACGGACATCGCATTGCCCGACTTATCGAACCGCCCGAGCGGCATGATCGTATTCCTGCCGGCTTCGAAGGAGTAACGGAAGACCGTCCTAAATCGAGGGGGCTGTCTAACAAGTCCAATTTTAACGATTTCACCCCTGCCGGAGTTTATTCTGACAGGGGTGATTTTCGATTTTCGGGACTTGTTAGACAGCCCCTCTTTTCTTAACCTGGCACCGGCGCACGTAACACACGCCCGGCGGTTCCGCCACGACCTCGGCCACAGCTCCGCCGCCGTATCGGCCTGGCAAATGAACCCGCTAAGGTCTCCGCCCCAACCGCTTCCGCCGCCTTTACCACCAAGCACAGGCACCTGCGCAGACATCGACACCGCCCCCGCGGCAGGTAGAGCACGGCGGTTTGCGTCGCCACGACGCCGCTGCCGGAAGAATAATCCATATTACATGGAGAAAAAATTTGGCGGATTAAAATTTATGCCCTATATTTGCACACCCGAAATCCGAAAGGATACGTACAATGCCCAGGTGGTGAAATTGGTAGACACGCTACTTTGAGGGGGTAGTGAACAATTACGTTCGTGCAAGTTCGAGTCTTGTCCTGGGCACAACTAAAAGAAAAAGACAATTGATGATCAATCAGTTGTCTTTTTTTTGTTTGCTGTCTTGCACGAGAGTAATAAAAAGCCAGCGAGATCATTTCAATCTCATTAACACGAACTTGCCTGAATTTTATTGATTTTTTCCTCGCACACTTCTTCTTATAATGTTTTATAATCTCCCTTGATGCCTTACTCATTCATGTGCTTTTTTTATGTTTCACTTTCGGACTCGACGCGTCTGACCGAAAGTGTCCATAACGATATGATTTGACCTCCTCCTTTTCTCCGGTTCGTTCCGCATGAAAGAATAAGCCCGGTATTTCACATCGCCCAATATCAACAGACATTCTATAAATTTTTGAATTTTGATAAAAAAGTTTACCTTTGAATCAATCTACATGCATGTCAGAACTGGATAAACATATCACGCTCGAAAATTTCGAACGATTATACTCCGAGTATAAGCCTCGTTTTATCATTATCGCCCGGTCATACATCCGCAACAATATGGCCGCGGAGGACATCGTTACCGACAGCTTCCTTTATTTTTGGGAAAACAAGGACAAGCTGAATATTACTACGACTATCCAGGCATATATTTTAGGATCCGTGAAACATGGCTGTCTTGAATGGCTGCGCAACCAGAAAAACAGACTCAAAATCCAGCAACAAATACATACGACGGCTTACCGCAGCATCAAAGCCAAAATCACCGTTTTGGAAAGTACCAACCCCGAAGCATCCTTTACGGCAGAAATAAAATCCATCATCGAAAGCCAGATCAACAAAATGCCCGAACCCATGCGGCAAATCTTCCTTTACAACCGCTTCGAGGGCAAGACTTACCAAGAAATCGCCGAAATTACAGGAATCAATGTGCGCAACGTCACAGCCAATATCCAACGGGCTTTGGCCATCATGCGAATCGCACTGAACGACTATCTCATCATTTTAATTATCGTCCTGTATTCCAGCGTTATACGATAATTAAAAAAATTACCATTTTTTTAAGAAAATTTATTTAACGAAAAACGCACTTTTTCGATGTAAATGTCGTGCGCCCACGCACCATATAGTTGTAAACAGACAAAGCATAATTTCGTTATCGGGAAAAATTACCAAGGGAAAAATTATGGATTCGCTGCGGGCTGCCCAAATTCATAATGCACTCGCCACACTATGTAAAAAAATGGACAAAGAATTATTATATAAGTACATAAACGGCCAAACTTCCGAGCAGGAAGAAAAAACGATTGTAGACTGGCTCGATGCCGACCCCAACAACCAGAAAGAACTAAATGCATTATGGTCTATGCAGGACGCACTTATCGCAAATGTCCCTTATCCGCACCACCCCCATCTGCAGCTGCCGACCAGACGCCTGAAATGGTATCGCCAGCGCTTTATTCGTATCTGTACCCAGGCTGCCGCAGTATTACTATTGGTCGCTGGCAGTTGGTACGCTTCCAGAACCGTCATTATCGAAGATACCGCAAAACAATATCTGTCCGTTGCCGCACCGGCAGGACAACGTATAGACATTACACTCCAGGACGGAACCAGCGTTTGCCTGAACAGCGGGGCAAAACTGGAATATCCGATACGGTTCAATAGGAATCGCCGTGTGAAACTCTCCGGCGAGGCCATGTTCAACGTAGAGCATGATGCCGCCCATCCCTTCATCGTGGAAACTTTCGCCTGCGACGTGGAAGTGCTGGGTACGAAATTCAACGTAACGGCAGACGAACTGACACACGACTTCACGACTGCATTATTGAGGGGAAAAGTCAAAGTAACCAACAAACTGGCAAGCGGCGACCAGATTATATTAGACCCGAACGAAAAGGTATGCCTAAACGGGAAGCGTCTGGTATTGACCAGGATTGAGAATACGGACGACTATTTATGGACGGAGGGTATTCTGAATCTCGTTGGACACCCGTTTGCCGACATCATCGCCAAAATGGAGAAAACATACGGTGTGAAAATCCAGATCCAAACGGCCGAACTTCCGCAGATCGACGTTATCCGCGGAAAAATCCCCGTCAATATGGGGCTGGACTATGCGCTAAGGGCCTTGCAGAAAATAACCCCGTTCCAATATGAGAAAGACGAAAACAATGTAATCCACATAAAATAACTATGACGAGATTATCTAACAAAAACCGACAATGCCTATGAGATAAGACTATGAATTTTCAAAGTCGCAAAAAAAGCCCGCAGGTGTAGCAACCACCCGCAGGCATAGCGGCTAATAGAATTTGAACCAATCTAACAACCACTAATCTACAAATCTATGAATAATAAATTTATTCAGCAAATTAAATGCTGGTTTACTTTTCTATTCATGATTTGCTCCACGTTCTCCGCATGGGGAGCGTATGCCCAGACCGCGAAAGTAACATTGCAGATGGACAATGTTCGCATGGAGCAGGTTATGAATGAAATAGAAAAACAGACCAGCTATTTCTTCATCGTAAATAAAGGCGTAGACATTAACAGAACCATCAGTATCAATGTCGCCGATAAACCGCTCGATACCGCTTTGCAGGCAATGGTCGCCGGAACGGATACCGAGTACAAAATCTACCAGCAGAACATTTATCTTTCCGCAGCCCCGGACAAGAAAACCGCAAACAACGGTTCCACAAAGGTCAGCGGTGTCGTGCGCGACACCAAAGGGACACCCGTTGTCGGGGCATCGGTGGTCGTAAAGGGAACGACCATCGGCGAAAGTTCCGGACTTGACGGCGCTTTCTCGCTCCAAGTCCCCGCACCTGTGGAAACCGCCGAATTGTATATCAATTTCATCGGCTACGACCCCGTAACAGTAAAAATCGGCACACAAACCTTTTTTACCATAACACTCAACGAAGCAGCCGAGCAGATTGAAGACGTGGTGATCACGGCCCTGGGTATCAAACGCTCGGAAAAGGCGCTGGCCTACACCGTGCAGCAAGTGAAGTCCGAAGCCGTGACGACCGTGAAATCCGCAAACTTCGTAAACAGCCTCGCAGGTAAAGTCGCCGGAGCCGTTATCAACACCAGTTCGTCCGGTGTGGGCGGTTCGGCCAAAGTCATTATGCGCGGTATGAAGTCGATTATGCAGACCTCGAACGTACTTTATGTAATCGACGGTATTCCCATGCACAACTTCACCAGCGATGGCAGCATGGAATTCGGATCACGCGGCACAACGGAATCCATCGCCGACATGAACCCCGACGACATCGAATCCATATCCGTTATGACCGGAGCCGCAGCCGCGGCATTGTACGGTTCCGACGCCGCGAACGGTGCAATGCTCATTACCACCAAGAAAGGTAAGGCCGGAGCAACACAGATACAGGTTTCGAGTAACACGGAATTTATGAACCCGCTGCGCCTGCCGGATTTCCAGACCCGCTACGGCACGGGGCGTAAAGGCAAAGCCAGCGGTTCGACGATCCACAGCTGGGGCGCACCGCTCAACCAGGCGGCACGTTACAACTACTCGCCCGAAGATTTCCTGCAAACAGGTCACATCCTGACGAACTCCGTAACACTGTCCGGGGGTACGGAGAAAAACCAAATCTATTTCTCGACCGCAGCGGTAAACTCCAAAGGACTGATCCCCAACAACAAGTATAATCGTTATAACTTTACATTCCGCAACACGTCGAACCTGCTGAACGACCGTTTGACACTGGACGTAAGCGGCAGCTACATCATCCAGAAAGACCGCAACATGATAAACCAGGGCGTGTACTCAAACCCGCTCGTATCGGCTTATCTCTTTCCCCGCGGCGATGATTTTTCGCTCGTAAAGGCATTCGAGCGCTGGAACCCCGCACGCAAAATCTATGAACAGTTCTGGCCGCAGGGCGAGGGCGGCGACCTGCGCATGCAGAATCCCTATTGGATCGCCTACCGCAACCCCCGCGAAAACAGCCGTAAGCGCTATATGTTCACAGGCGGCATTACCTATAAAATCACCGACTGGATGAATGTCGCAGGACGTATCCGCGTCGATAACACCAACAGTTTATATACGGAAAAACTGTACGCCACATCGAACCCCACGCTGCTGGAGAACAGCAAAAAAGGTAAATATACCGAAACCCGCGGCGAAGAACGACAGACCTACGGCGACGTAATGCTCAACCTCAGCAAGACGTTCAAAGAGAAATTCTCGCTCGACGCACATATCGGCGCGTCGATCAAAGACAACCGCTTCGACGAACTCTCGGTATATGGCCCCATTGCCGGCGCTCCCAACATCTTCAATGTCGTGAACCTCGACAAGAGCCAGAAGAAAACGCCGAAAACCGGCTGGCACGAACAAACGCAGTCGTTTTTCTACTCCCTGGAACTGGGCTGGAAGTCGCAACTGTTCGTAACGACGACCGGACGTAACGACTGGGCGTCGCAACTTGCCAACTCACCCCAAAAGTCGTTTTTCTACCCCTCGGTCGGCGTATCGTGGCTGCCCAGCAGTACATTCAATTTCCCGGAGAAGTTCAACTACCTGAAAATCCGTGCTTCGTGGGCTTCGGTAGCAAACCCCTTTCCGCGGGAACTGACAATCGCCACACACCCTTACGACGACACCATTTCCGGCTGGGACGACAAATCGAACTACCCTATCGGGCAGCTTTACCCGGAGCGGACGAAAACCTGGGAATTAGGTTTCGACGCCCGGTTCCTGCATGGATTCACACTCTCGGCATCGTGGTATCGCGCCGACACCTATAACCAGACTTTCAATCCGAATCTGTCCGCATCGTCCGGCTACTCCGACATCTATATTCAGACCGGACACGTGCGCAATACGGGTGTCGAGGCAAGCCTGGGATACGACCACCAATGGAAAAACTGGAATTGGAACTCGCAGTTTACTTTCTCCTGGAACAAAAACAAGATCATCGAACTTTGCAAGGAGTGGTACAACCCGATCACCGAGGAAACGATCACCATGAACAGACTCCAGATCAGTAAACTGGGGCGTGCGAAATTTATTCTCAAAGAAGGCGGTTCGATGGGCGACCTTTATTCCACGACCGACCTGCGGCGCGACGACAAAGGCAACATCGAGATCGACGAGGGTGGCAACGTCGTCGTAGAGGACAACCTGCCCGACATGAAACTCGGTTCCGTATTCCCGGACTATAACCTCGCATGGCGCAACAGCGTATCGTGGAAAAACCTGAACCTCGGATTCCTCGTGACGGCACGCATCGGCGGCATCGTCAATTCACTCACGCAAGCCAACATGGATCTATTCGGCGTGTCCGAAGCAACGGCTGCCGCGCGCGATGCCGGAGGTGCTTTGGTAAACGGCCGCAGCCTGGTAAACCCGGAAACCTGGTATACGGCCATAGCGTCGCAGGGCGGAATACCCCAGTATTACACCTACTCGGCAACCAACGTCCGGCTCCAGGAACTTTCGCTGGGGTACACGATTCCCCGCAAATGGCTGCACAACATATGTTCGATCACCGTATCGTTCGTTGGCCGCAACTTGTGGATGATGTATTGTAAAGCGCCGTTCGACCCCGAAGCCGTGGCATCGACAAACAATTTCTATCAGGGAATGGACTATTTCATGATGCCCTCGACACGTAACCTGGGATTCAATATTAACATTAAATTCTAACGGCTATGAACAAAATAAAGACAATAATTCGTGCCGTTGCTCTTATCGCAATAGTAAGCGCATCGACGGGATGCCTTGACAACTTCGAAGATTACAACCGTAATCCGAACGAAGCGACAGACGACGAACTGGAACGCGACAACTACCTCGTGGGGTCGAAACTCACCAAACTGCAAAATATGGTGATCCCCTCGGAAGAACACCTATACCAATTTGTCGAAGCACTCGAAGGCGGCAGCTACGGCGGATATGTCGAAGCGACGGTAGACAGCTGGGAAACGAAATTCTCAACGTTCAATCCCACCGCCGACTGGCTCAAAGCGCCGTTCGTGGATGTCATCACCGAAACTTACCCCGCCTACCGCGGCATCATCAACAAAACCGACGACGAAGTGGCGGTAGCCCTGGCCAACGTCCTGCGCGTGGCGATTATGAACCGCCTGACCGACGCTTACGGCTCGATACCCTACTCCAAGATCGTAGAGGACAAAAAAGAACGCCTGACCGTCCCCTATGACACGCAACAGGAAGCATATACGCAGATGTTCAAAGAACTGGACGCCGCGCTGGAAGCGCTGGAGCGCAACCGGGATTTGAGTACGGAAGCCTTCGGCGAATACGACCAGGTTTACAACGGCGACCTTAAAAAGTGGATCAAATACGCCAATTCGCTTAAACTGCGTATGGCGATGCGCCTTTCCTATATCGACGAGCAGACCGCAAAGGCCAAAGCCGCGGAAGCCATCGCCGACGGGGTCATCACCGAGAATGCCGACAATGCGAAGCTTCAGCCCGAACTCAACCGCACGGCATTGCTTTGGAACAGTTGGCAGGATCACGCCATCGGAGCCGACATCCTCTGCTACATGAACGGCTACAAAGACCCGCGCCGGGCAAAGATGTTCACACAGGGAACCGTCGGAGAGGGCGATGCCGCCGAGAAAGGCTATTACGGCCTGCGCATCGGCACGACACCGGCCAACAAGTCCAAGGCCGTAACGGCATGCTCCTCGATGCTCATTACCGACACCGACCCTATCTTATGGATGAACGCCGCGGAAATCGCGTTCCTGCGCTCCGAATATGAACTGCGCTGGGGAAGTGCGGTATCGGCACAGAATTTCTATGAACAAGGCATACGGCTTTCATTCGAGGAACGCGGCGTAGCCGGTGCGGAGGATTACATCGCCGACGAAGCGAACGTCCCCGAAGCCTACACCGATCCTCTCGGCGTTATCGAAAACAACACTGTCCTTGGTCGACGACGAAAAACTCGAATATTGCGAAAACATGCTTGACAAAGCGGAAATCCTCGGCAAGGAAATTTATCTTCCCGTCGACAGCGCAATCGTTTCGGCGTTCCCCGATCCCATCGACGCACCCGTAACGGTCGAATACGTTGACAGCAAGAGCATTCCCGACGACAAAATGGGGCTCGATATCGGCGTTAAAACGCAGGAACTTTTCGCAAACGTCATCAAAGGCGCAAAGACGGTCATATGGAACGGACCTATGGGCGTTTTTGAAAACCCGACTCTTGCAAAAGGCACGTACGCGGTTGCGGAAGCGCTTGCGTCGCTTCACGGCACCGGCGCAACCACCATCATTGGCGGCGGCGACAGCGCGGCGGCTGTACAACAACTTGGCTTTGCGGATAAAATGACGCACATTTCAACGGGCGGCGGCGCGTCGCTTGAACTGTTTGAAGGCAAAGTGCTTCCCGGCATCGCCTGCCTTAACGACAAAGACTGAAATCACAACGACTTAATCTTATAAAGGAGAATTTATTATGCGTAAACCTATTATCGCAGGTAACTGGAAAATGAACAATACTATCGCCGAGACGAAGGCTCTCGTGACCGAACTTATTCCTTTGGTCAAAGACGCGAAAGCCGACGTCGTAATCTGCACCCCTTACACCGACCTCGCTACAGCGGTCGAAATGACGCGCGGCACGAACATTCACGTCGGCGCGGAAAACGTACACTGGGCAGAGAAAGGCGCGTTCACGGGCGAAGTTTCGGCGAATATGCTTGTCGAACTCGGCGTGGAATACGTCATCATCGGACACAGCGAACGCCGTCAGTATTTCGGCGAGACCGATCAGACCGTCAACGCACGC
>OLPA01002536.1_pt1 | contig 13486 bp, 10 predicted proteins | sample 1672811 | NCBI WGS metagenome assembly OLPA01 (sample SAMEA3136726, study PRJEB25190) | human gut metagenome | biome: human gut; feature: human-associated habitat; material: faeces | place: Austria | collected 2013
TAATTTCATAAAGTAAACTCCTGATTCTAGAAGGATTTCTTAAGCTTAGCTATGCATTCATCTACATCTGCCTTAGTGATTACAAGTGGTGGAACAAATCTTATAACATTAGTTCCTGCTGAGAACAGAATAAGTCCATTATCAAGTGCTTTGGCAATTACGTCCTTAGGATTAACTGATAACTCAAGTCCCTGCATAAGACCCATTCCTCGTCTCTCGACAACAACATCTATTGTCTCAACAAGCTCATCAAGCTTTTCTTCAAAGTAAGCAGATACTTCCTTGACATTATCTAATACATGCTGCTTCTCAAATAGTTCGAACACCTTGGTTGCTGCTGCACATGCAAGTGGATTACCACCGTATGTTGTTCCATGGTCTCCTGGAACTAATGCCTTCGCAACTTCCTCTGTCGCTGCAAATGCACCTACAGGAACTCCACAGCCAAGAGCCTTGGCAACTGTAAGGATATCAGGCTTAACGCCATACTGCTGGAATGCAAACATACTTCCTGTTCTTCCCATTCCGCACTGAATCTCATCAAGTATAAGAAGGATTCCCTTCTCATCGCATAACTTTCTTACACCTTCAATAAATTCTTTAGTAGCAGGATAAATTCCTCCTTCACCCTGTACTGTCTCAAATATTATAGCACAAGTTTTGTCATTAACAAGTTCCTTTACACTGTCAAGGTCGTTATACTGTGCAAACTTAATTCCCGGTATCATAGGTCCGAATGCTTCCTGATAATGCTTATTACCAGTTACAGCAAGTGCTCCCATACTTCTTCCATGGAATGAATGCTTCATGGCAATAATTTCATGATCTGCATGTCCGTCACGTACATATGCATATTTCTTAGCTGCTTTTAAAGCACCTTCGATTGCTTCTGTACCACTGTTGGTAAAGAATGCCTTGCTCATTTTACTTGCCTTTACCAGCTTCGCACCTGCTTCGATGATCGGCTCATTGTAATATAAGTTGGAAATATGCATCAGCTTATCAATCTGATCTTTTAATGCTTCATCATATCCCGGATAGTGATATCCCAGAGAATTTACAGCAATACCTGCTGCAAAATCCAGATATTCCTTTCCCTCGGAATCATATAAATAACATCCCTGTCCCTTTTCAAAAACAACAGGAAAACGATTATAGGTGTGAAGGATACTCTCTTCGGATTCCTTCATCTGTTCATTCATGTTCATTGTAATATTTCTCCCCGTCTTCTCTCAGAATCGCAGTACCAATACCTTTGTTTGTAAAGATCTCCAGCAGTAAGCTGTGAGGAATTCTTCCGTCAAGGATATGGACTCTGTTAACGCCTTCTTCAATGGCATCAATACAGTTTTTCAGCTTCGGAATCATACCTCCGCCTACATAACCGTCATCGATCAGTTTCTGTGCTTCATCTACATGAAGTTCAGAGATCAGGCTGGACGGATCATCTTTGTCTTTATAAACGCCTTCAATATCAGAAAGGAATGCAAGCTTCTCAGCATGAACAGCCTCTGCAATGGCACATGCAGCATCATCCGCATTAATATTATAAGTAGCGAACTCATCGTCATAACCTACCGGGAAAATGATCGGCAGGAAATCTTTCTCCAGAAGATCCTCCAGAATCTTCGGCTCAACCTTTGTAACTTCACCAACAAATCCGATGTCTCCGCCCTCTGTCTGTTTCTTGCGGCATTTCAGCAGACCACCGTCTTTACCACTGATACCAACAGCATTTACACCAAGAGATTCCACCATGGCAACCAGTTCCTTATTCACCTTCGCAAGAACCATCTCTGCAATCTCCATAGTATCTTTATCTGTTACACGAAGACCATTAATAAATTTCGGCTCCATACCTACCTTGCCAACCCAGCGGCTGATTTCCTTACCGCCGCCATGAACGATGATCGGTTTGAAACCAACCAGTTTCAGAAGAACAACATCCTTGATCACATTCTTCTTCAGTTCATCATCCAGCATGGCACTTCCGCCGTACTTTACAACTACAATCTTACGATTGAATCTCTGAATATAAGGAAGCGCCTCGATCAGCACCTCCGCTTTATCTAAATATTTCTGATTAACCATTATTCTCTCCTTTTTCCAGTCAATGTCTGTTCTCCATTCCTGCTTATTGCTTTTCGCAATTAAAGCAGGAGACTTACCTGATTCGGTTAAAATCACCCTTATTCACAGAATTTTGTTATGAACGATAATCTGCATTGATTTTTATATAATCATAAGTCAGGTCACAGCCCCATGCAGTTGCTGTGGCATCACCCATCTTCACATCAGCGATTGCTGTGACAGCTTCCTCAGAAAGAATCTTCGTTGCCTCTTCTTCACTGTAATCCACAGCCACACCATTCTCGATAATCTGAATCTTACCAGCCTTACTCTCAAAGAACAGATCCACCTTCTCAGGATCAAACTTCGCACCTGAATAACCCATAGCGCACAGGATTCTTCCCCAGTTTGCATCATGTCCGTAGATAGCAGCCTTTGTCAGAGAAGAAGTAACGACAGACTTACTCAGTGTAACTGCCTGTTCCTTAGACTCTGCACCAATAATCTTAACCTCAAACAGTGCAGTCGCACCTTCACCATCACCTGCAATCTTCTTTGCCAGAGTAGTATTGATATAATTCAGTGCAGCCTTAAAAGTCTCGTAATCCTCACCCTTTTCTGTGATCTCCGGATTCTCAGCCAGACCATTGGCCAGAAGAAGAACTGTATCATTGGTAGAAGTATCTCCATCAACAGAAACCATATTGTAAGTATCCTTAACATCCTCACTTAACGCTTCCTGCAGCATCTTCTTGGAAATCTTCGCATCAGTAGTAACAAACCCAAGCATTGTACACATATTCGGATGGATCATACCAGAACCCTTACACATACCACCAACAGTAACCGTCTTACCACCAATCTCGATCTGAACAGCAACTTCCTTCTTCTTGGTATCAGTAGTCATGATCGCCTTCGCCGCCTCAGTACCAGCCTCCAGAGAACCATCCAGCTTCGGCGCCATCATCTTCACACCATTCTTAATACGGTCAATGGGAACCTGCATACCAATCACACCTGTAGAAGCAACCAGCACACTGTCAGCAGCCACCCCAAGAATCTCAGCAGCCGCATCTGCAGTCTCCTTACAATAACCATAACCTTCTGCACCAGTACATGCATTGGCAATACCACTGTTACAGATCACCACCTGTGCAGACGGATGATTATAAACAATATCCTGATCCCATTTAACAGGCGCAGCCTTCACCACATTGGTAGTAAAAGTCCCCGCAGCCACACATGGCACCTCACTGTAAACCATAGCCATATCCGTTCTGCCCTTATACTTAATCTCAGCCGCAGCAGCCGCTGCCTTAAATCCCTTAGCCGCCGTAACGCCGCCCTCTATAATCTTCATAAAGTCCTCAATCCTTTCTATAATAAGATGCTAAAAACAATTCCTTCTATATACTCTATCTGCTTTTCATTTCCATCCAACTCATCAGAAATATCACAGCACTTCTCTCATCCTCTATGTACCTCTCAGCGACTGCTGCAGGTTCCCTGCGCAGTCACGTCCGTCAAATATCTCTTCCGTCCTGAAAAGTCAGCTCCGGAAATTATTTGTTTTTGAACGCATTTGCAGGGACTGTAGTAACTCTTAGTGCTCAGGAATTTGCGTTGTGGAAAAAAAGCTCACTGTCTGAGCGTAGCGAGTTTGAGCTTTTTTTCCACGCTTTTAGCAAATTTCTGAACACTTAGAGTTACTAAGCCCCGAAACCGCGTTCAAAAACAAATAATTTCCGGAGCGTCCCCCTTTTTCCTCTAACTTACGGACACATCGGCACCTGCAGCAGTCCCTCAGCCTCCTTAAATCCAAACATCAGATTCATATTCTGCACAGCCTGTCCTGCTGCACCTTTCACCAGATTATCCATAGCCCCCATCATAATAACTCTGTGAGTTCTCGGATCGATCTTAAAGTTCACATCCACATAATTACTTCCTTCCACACACTTAGTCTGCGGACAAACATCCTTATCCAGCACACGAACGAAAGTCTCATTCTCATAATACTTATCATAAACTGCCTTCACCTCTTCATAAGAAACAACCTTAGTCAGAGAAGCATAAGCAGTCACCAGAATACCACGATTCATAGGAATCAGATGAGGTGTAAAATTAATCAGCACCTCTTTGCCACACGCATAACCAAGCTGATCCTCAATCTCCGGTGTATGTCTGTGACTTGCAACACCATAAGCCTTAATATTCTCGTTTACTTCACAGAACAGATTGGCAACCTTGGCTCCACGTCCTGCTCCTGAAGTACCGGACTTCGCATCAATGATAATCGTAGACGGATCGATCAGCCCCTCTTTGATCAGCGGATAAATAGAAAGTGTAGAACATGTGGGATAACATCCCGGATTCGCAATCAGTCTAGCTTTCTTAATCTCCTCACGGTTGATCTCACATAACCCATAAACCGCCTCATCAATAAACTGCGGAGCCTTATGCTCAATCCCATACCATTTCTCATATTTCTTCACATCTTTAATACGGAAATCCGCACTCAGGTCAATAACTTTCGCCTTGGAAAGAATTCCTTCATTAATTAAAGAAGCACAAAGTCCCTGAGGCGTAGCTGTAAAGATCACATCTACTTCATCAGCTAATGCTTCCATATTATCATCCATACATTTCGCATCTACTAGCTTAAAAAAGTTCTGATAAACATCTGCATATTTCTGGTCAATATAACTTCTTGAACCATACCACGCAACTTCCACATCTTTATGTCCCAGAAGCAGTCTCACGATCTCGTTACCTGCATATCCTGTGGCACCGATAATTCCTGCTTTAATCATAATAATTTCCTCCATCTTCGCCTCATCCGGCGATCTTCATTTCATAGTAAAACTTTACTCTATCAGAGTGCTGGACTAATTATACATCTTACCTGCATAATATGCAATAGTCATTTTTCAATGTTTTTACATGGATTCTATTTTGCTTCACGAATTTCCCCCTGTCTTTTCCTATATTATGTTGCATATTTATGCAAAAACAGATAAAACTTTTTTGCATTTTTCTATTGCATATTTATAAAAAAAGGTGTATATTATCACTTGTTAAGCGGAATCACACGAAATCATCTTGTTCCGCATTGAATATTTATTCAAAAATTTCAATCAGAAATTACCGTATTTATTCAAAAATAATGCGCTGAATTCCCGACCTATTCATTTACTTTCGGCAAACGGATATCTCAGGAAATTTTTACAAATCAGGAAAATAATAAAATCCAATTTCAGGAGGAATACAATCATGAAAGAAAAAGTCGTTTTAGCATACTCAGGCGGTCTTGATACCACAGCCTTAATCCCATGGTTAAAAGAAACATTTGATTACGATGTTGTCTGCTGCTGCGTAAACTGCGGTCAGGGAAACGAACTGGACGGACTGGATGAAAGAGCAAAGCTTTCCGGTGCTTCCAAATTATATATCGAAGATATCGTAGATGAATTCTGTGATGACTTCATCGTTCCATGTGTACAGGCAGGCGCTGTATACGAACACAAATATCTCCTTGGTACATCCATGGCCCGTCCGGCAATCGCTAAAAAATTAGTTGAGATCGCACGTAAAGAAGGCGCAGTTGCCATCTGCCACGGTGCTACAGGTAAAGGTAATGACCAGATCCGTTTCGAACTCGGCATCAAGGCTCTTGCTCCTGACATCAAGATCATCGCTCCATGGCGTATGACAGACAAATGGACCATGCAGTCACGTGAAGATGAAATTGCATTCTGTAAAGCTCACGGAATCGACCTTCCATTCGATGCAAGCCACAGCTACAGCCGTGACAGAAACTTATGGCATATCAGCCATGAAGGTCTGGAACTGGAAGATCCTTCCCAGGCTCCAAATTATGACAATATGCTTGTTTTAGGTGTTACACCTGAGAAAGCCCCTGATAAAGAAACAGAAGTTACCATGACATTCGAGCAGGGTGTTCCGAAAACATTAAACGGCAAAGAAATGAAAGTTTCCGAAATCATCACTGAGCTTAACAAATTAGGCGGCGAGAACGGTATTGGTATCGTTGATATCGTTGAAAACCGTGTTGTTGGTATGAAATCACGTGGCGTATATGAGACTCCTGGCGGAACCATCCTGATGGCAGCTCATGAACAGCTCGAAGAACTTACACTTGACCGCGAGACAATGGAAACCAAGAAGAAACTTGGCAGCCAGTTCGCTCAGGTTGTTTACGAAGGAAAATGGTATACACCACTTCGCGAGGCAATCCAGGCATTCGTTGAATCCACACAGAAATATGTAACAGGTGAAGTGAAATTCAAACTGTACAAAGGCAATATCATCAAAGCCGGTACAACTTCTCCATACAGCCTGTACAATGAATCTCTTGCATCTTTCACAACAGGTGACCTCTATGACCACCACGATGCAGATGGATTCATCACACTGTTCGGACTTCCACTGAAAGTTCGCGCTATGATGTTAAAAGAAGTTGAGCAGAACAAGAAATAATTAATTGATAACAGATTCAGCCAGATGGACACTTTATTCATCTGGCTGTTTTTATTACCTGATACAGTATTGCAATTCTGTAAAAAATGGCACAAAAAAGACACAGCCAGATGGCCATGTCCGTTTTTATCTGCTATGTTTATGATTATCTGCTTTCCAGTTCCGCACGTTTCTTATCGATAAGCTCCTGAAGTTTTTCCAGCTCTTCCACTGTAATCCCATCAGATTCCAGAAGCGCATTCATCATTTCCACCGGATTAATCTTTCTGCTTTTGGCATTTCCCTTTAAATAATCCTCTCTTGAAAGAAGAGGGGTATAATTTCTTGCATACACCTTGCCGTTCATTGAAGTTCCCGCAACCTGGATCAGGTTCTCTTTCAAAAGAAGCTCCAGGCATCTTCTTACTGTCGGCATTTTCAGTTCCGGTGCAATGTCATTGATCTCAAAAGCAGACAATGGTCTTCCCTCTTCCCAAAGCACATTCATAATATCATAACGTTTACCTTTTAAGATGTCCATCTTAAGATCTCCTTCCATTTTTAACCAGATATCACTATAATACAGAAATATCGAATTAATTACAATTACAGAGACCTTACACTGATTTACAGTCCTTTTACAAATTTGTTACCAAGTTTATCCGGACAATAATACATCTTTCTACACATCACGAATCATTTCGTCATAAAACAAGCTGTTTTTTCTCAAGACGGGCATATACCCACTCTCTGAAAAGTGTATAGATGACAGATACTGTCGGAATGAAGATCAGCATTCCCGCAATTCCCATCAGACTGCCGCCAAGTGTTACAGCTACCAGTACCCAGATGGATGGAAGCCCGACAGAACCACCTACCACATGAGGATAGATCAGGTTTCCTTCTATCTGCTGCAGGATAAGGAAAAGTCCCAGAAACAGAACTGCTTTTACAGGACTTATCATAAGGATCAGAAAAAATGCTACCCAACATCCGATAATTCCGCCAAACAGCGGGATCAATGCTGTAAATGAAATCAGGACACCCACCAGCATTGCATATGGAAAATGCAGGATTGTCATGGATACAAAGAACATACTTCCAAGAATCACAGCTTCGATACACTGTCCGGTAATAAAGCTGGAAAAAATCCTGTTTGCCAGATTCCATACATGTGCCAGATATCTGACCGGTTTTTCCGGGAACATTGCGTACATTGCTTTTTTTATCTGCTGCAGGAGCTTTTCTTTCTGCAAAAGGACGTAGCAGGCGAATACAAAGCCAATGGATACATTCATTGCAGTAGTCAGAAGTCCCATGGTGATGGACACTGTGGAGGAAACAATGTTATTGACTCCATTCTTCAGTACGCCGAGTACAGAATCGATTATTTTTCCCGGCTCAATGTCAAGAGACTGCGCCCATTTCACAACTTCCGGATTGTTTCCGAATACATTGTCGATCCATTTCTGGAAAACCGGAATATTTTCTTCTATCTTTTTCGCTATGTTTACGAATGTTGCCCCCAGTTCCGGTACTACTACCAGCATAACGATCACGATTATACAGATCACAAAGCAGATAGAAAGCACCAGGCTGACCGGTCTTGCCAGTTTTTGGGCTGTTTTTTTCTCTTGTTTCAAGGCTTTTCCGAACAGATGATGTTCTATGAATTTCATTGGAATATTGAGGATAAAAGCGATTCCAAAGCCAATGATGAACGGAAAGAGAAAGCCAAGCAGAACTCTGACAGTACTGATGACTATGTGCAGGTTCTGGACACCCAGATATAAGAGAATTGCGAATGCGATGAGCCATCGGATTTTTTTTATGTTTTCTTTGTCTAGCTGCATGTTTGTTTTTCCTTTCTTTTTGATATTGGAGAGTATTATATCATATTTTCCCAAAAAACGGACGCTTAGAAAAATATTTTATCTGCTATGCGGTTTCGGCATCTAAGAGATTCTAAGTCATCTGAAATCTGCTAAAAGCATGAGAAGAAAAGTCTATGATTGCTCGCTGGTGCTCAGGCAATGGACTTTTCTTCTCATAACGCAGATTTAAGAGGACTAAGAATCTCTAAGATGCCTGCAAATGCATAGCAGATAAAATATTTTTCTAAGCTGGTAATTGGAAGGTGGAAAATATCGTATCAATTCGCATGTTAAAAGCCTACATGAATAAGAAAGACTTTAAATATGAAAGAGATTGTATAAGTTCACATGGGATATCATATACTTTATATAAATTCTGCCTGTAAAATGCTTTATAGACTATGAATTATCAAATAGCAATGCAAAAAGAATATTAAATTAAATTGCAGAAAGGAATTGACAGTTAACTACAAATATTTTATAATCATTTTATAAACAATATAAGTAAACTTATATATGTCCATAATCGGTTGGACGTTTCTACCAACTACCGTAATAGTTGTCTATAAGTTCTCTCCCCAGGGAGAAAGAATGAGGTAAAGGCAGCATCGGTAGATTTTTTTTGCCTTTCCTTAACCACAAAAAGGAGGTATGGTTATGAACGAACGGACTTTTGTTTTAAAGGGAACAATTTGCTACAGTAATTCTCTGACAGAACTTTCCATCACTGAAAATGGATATTTAGTATGTGAAGATGGGCGATGTGCAGGGGTGTTTGATGAGCTTCCTGAGAAATTTGCAGGAATCTCATGTACAGATTTTGGCGATGAGCTGATCATTCCGGGACTGACTGATCTGCATCTTCATGCTCCGCAGTATACGTTTCGTGCCTCGGGTATGGATCTTGAGCTGCTGGACTGGCTGAATACTTATACTTTTCCGCAGGAAGCACGTTATGAAGATACAGAGTTTGCAAAAGAGGCTTATTCTATTTTCACTGAGGATATGAAGAAGAGCCCGAATACAAGAGCATGTATTTTCGGAACTCTGCATGTCCCTGCTACCGAGATCCTGATGGAACAGCTGGATAAAACCGGAATAAAGGCTATGGTCGGCAAGGTAAATATGGACCGTAATGGTTCTCCGCAGTTGCAGGAAGAGAGTGCTCAGGCTTCTGCTGATGCTACGGTTCAGTGGATTAAGGATACGCTTGATAAATTTGAAAATGTAAAGCCGATCCTTACTCCGAGATTTACTCCGTCCTGTTCTGATGCACTGATGGAGAAGCTTTCGGAGATTCAGAAAAAGTATCATCTGCCGATGCAGTCTCACCTTTCTGAGAATTTCGGTGAAATTGCCTGGGTGAAGGAGCTTTGCCCGAATACACATTTTTATGGAGAAGCATATAGCCAGTTTGATCTTTTCGGCGGTGACTGTCCGACGATCATGGCTCATTGTGTTCATTCTTCGGATGAAGAAATTGCCCTTATGAAAAAGCAGGGCGTTTATATTGCTCATTGTCCGCAGTCTAACACAAATCTCGCCTCAGGTATCTCTCCTGTGAGACGTTATCTGGACGAAGGTTTACACATCGGACTGGGATCGGACATTGCAGGTGGAACTTCCGTTTCTATTCTGCGTGCTATGGCTGATGCTATTCAGGTTTCCAAGCTGTACTGGCGGTTGGTTGATTCTTCCATGAAGCCGCTTACTGTTGAAGAGGCCTTTTATATGGGAACAGAAGGAGGCGGTTCCTTCTTTGGAAAGGTTGGAAGCTTTAAGGAGGGGTATGAATTTGATGCGGTTGTGCTTAATGACAGCACTATTCCAACTCCACTGAAGCTCTCTCCGAGGGACAGACTTGAAAGACTGATCTACCTTTCCGATGACCGTAATATTACCGCTAAATATGTAGCCGGAAGAAAGATTCTGTAACTGCAGGAAATACAGATTCTGATGGTGTTTTTCCGGCATATCGTTAACAAAACGATATGCCGGGACGATTGATTCCAGGAGTTTCACCCTGTTTTTTCGGGATGATTATCTGAGGCACCACAAAACGGCCGGCAATTTTTAAAATCAAAAGGGGGAAAGATTATGAATCTTGACAAATTATTCCATCTCAAAGAGAACCACACAGATGTAAAGACCGAAGTTATGGCAGGTATTACCACATTCATGACAATGGCATACATTCTGGCTGTAAACCCAAACATTCTGGAAGCATCCGGCATGGACAGAGGAGCTGTTTTTACAGCGACCGCACTGTCATCCTTTATTGCCACCTGTCTGATGGCTGCGCTTTCTAATTATCCATTCGTTCTTGCACCTGGCATGGGCCTGAATGCCTACTTTGCCTACACTGTTGTTCTTGGCATGGGTTACAGCTGGCAGCAGGCACTGGCAGCTGTATTTGTAGAGGGTATTATTTTTATCCTGTTATCTCTGACCAATGTGCGTGAGGCAATTTTCAATGCGATCCCAATGAACCTGAAGCATGCAGTATCTGTTGGTATCGGACTGTTTATTGCTTTCATCGGACTGCAGAATGCTAAGATCGTAGTTAACAACGACTCCACTCTGGTAAGTGTATTTTCCTTTAAATCCTCCGTTTCCGGCGGAACCTTCAATACAGAAGGAATTACAGTTCTTCTGGCGCTGATTGGACTTCTCATCACCGCCATCCTTCTTGTTAAGAGTGTAAAAGGAAACATTCTCTGGGGTATCCTGATCACATGGGGACTTGGCATTATCTGTCAGTTGACAGGACTTTACAAACCTGATCCTGCAGCCGGCTGGTTCAGCCTCCTGCCTGATTTTTCAAACGGAATCTCCATTCCAAGCATGGCTCCCACATTTATGAAAATGGACTTCTCCATTGTCTTCACACTTGATTTCGTAGTCATTATGTTTGCATTCCTGTTTGTAGATATGTTCGATACACTTGGAACACTGATTGGTGTTGCTTCCAAAGCTGATATGCTTGACAAAGAAGGCAAACTTCCAAACATCAAAGGTGCTCTTCTTTCTGACGCAGTAGGAACTACAGTAGGTGCTATGTGTGGTACTTCCACAGTTACTACTTTCGTAGAGAGTGCTTCCGGTGTTGCTGAAGGCGGACGTACAGGACTTACTTCCCTGATAGCAGCCATCCTCTTCGGATTATCACTGCTGTTATCCCCGATTTTCCTGGCAATCCCGTCCTTTGCCACAGCACCGGCTCTGATCATCGTTGGATTCCTGATGCTCACATCAGTAACCAAGATTGATTTCAACGACCTGACCGAAGCCATCCCAGCATTTATCGCGATCATCGCAATGCCATTCCTGTACAGCATTTCTGAAGGTATCTCCATGGGTGTTATCTCCTATGTGATCATCAACGTTGTTACAGGTAAAGCTAAGGAAAAGAAAATCAGCGTACTGATGTATGTACTGGCTGTATTGTTTATTTTGAAATATATCTTTATCTGATATAAATATCAGATACACATTTACAAAAAGAAGTCTCCTGCAGAGGCTTCTTTTTATTTCTACAATCTTCTTTCTCTTTTTACATTTATGATGTATAATTATGAAAGTGTTTCTTCATTTTCAGATCAATAAGGCACCGGCACTCTTAAAATATATTTGAAACATTTTATAACTATGAGGGCACTGAACAGTTACAAAATTTCAGTGCTTCTGTCCACACTGAATGAATAAATATTTTGTTTTATCCACATTTTATACATTCTATTTACACATTAATATAAGGAAGGATTACACACATCATGCAAAAACAACAGATTCCATTAAAAAATTCCCTGCTCCTGCTTCTCGCAGCGATCATCTGGGGTATCGCTTTTGTGGCTCAAAGCGTAGGAATGAAATACGTAGGAGGCTTTACTTTTAATGCCGTCCGTTCCCTTATCGGAGCAGTCGTTCTGATTCCACTGATTTTTATTCTGAAAAAGAGAAACTCTCCTTCAGATTCTGCTTCCAAAGCATCTGGCAGATCTGACACCTCAAGTAATACTGTATCCAATATGCAGGAGAAAAAAACTCTGATTATCGGCGGTATCGCCTGCGGTATCTGCCTCTGTCTGGCAAGCAATTTCCAACAGTTTGGCATCAAGTATACAACCGTCGGAAAAGCCGGCTTTATCACTGCCTGTTATATTGTGATCGTCCCTGTCATCGGACTGTTCCTTGGCAAAAAATGCACGAAATTTATCTGGGCTGCCGTTGCAATGGCTCTGATCGGACTTTATCTCCTGTGCATCACAGATGGATTTTCTATCGGAAAAGGAGATCTGCTCGTACTGGTATGCGCATTTCTATTTTCACTGCACATACTAGTCATCGACTACTTTTCTCCAAAAGTAGACGGAGTAAAGCTCTCCTGCATTCAGTTCCTGACATGTGGTATCCTTTCCGGCATTCCCGCTCTGCTCCTTGAGCATCCGGAACTCTCATCCATCCTGGCAGCATGGCAGCCAATCCTCTACGCAGGTGTCATGTCATGCGGAGTAGCTTACACCTTGCAGATTATCGGTCAGAAAAACATGAACCCAACTGTAGCATCCCTGATACTCAGCCTGGAATCCTGCATCTCTGTCCTAGCCGGATGGATCATCCTCAGACAGCAACTAAGTACTAAAGAAATCCTTGGATGTGTCATCATGTTTGCTGCTATCATCCTTGCACAGCTTCCACAGAAGCAGACAGAATAATATGCAGAGTAGGTCAGAGGGTCTATTCCCTCTTTCCTCTCATCAAACTGCATGTGAGTTTCTCCTTCATACGACTATACGGCTTTCCAGCATTCTTCTTTCTACAGCATTGTACCACACCACCATTCGTTGTAAGCCTTTTTTCGTAATCCTTATTCTGCTCCATGGATATTTCAAACAGAAGATGGAAAAGAAAAAGTTATTGCTATAGACGGGCATGGAAGCTATGTAACAGAAATAGTAGATGACTAACTTTAAAAAACAAACTCCCCACTTCGTCAGAAATTCATCCGTGATATGCTACCCTCATATAGGACAATGAAATATAAAAGTCCTATATGGGGGTAT
>OLPA01002537.1_pt1 | contig 13481 bp, 9 predicted proteins | sample 1672811 | NCBI WGS metagenome assembly OLPA01 (sample SAMEA3136726, study PRJEB25190) | human gut metagenome | biome: human gut; feature: human-associated habitat; material: faeces | place: Austria | collected 2013
TTGTTTACTTTCTGTTTCTTACTTCAAATTTTAAAGGGTTTATACTACGTTTTCTTCATCATCCGCCCAGTGGTCGCATTGGCGCATCACGGTTTCCAGCGCCTTTTCTGCACCCTCTGGTGGATACTTATACTTCTTGAGCAGTCGCTTCACCATCACTCGCATCTTCGCCCTCGCCGATTCCTTTCGGTTCCAGTCGATGGTGCGGTTGCGGTGCAAGACTTCTGTCAGTTCCCGGGTCAGCGCCACAAACTCCTCGTCAGAGTAAGCCTGTCGCACTCCTTCCGGCGTGGAGAGCGCATCATAGAATGCCTTCTCCTCTGGCGAAAGTCCCAGGTCGTTGCCCTCTGCCTCTGCCTGCTTCATCTGCTGAGCCATCTTCAACAGCTCCTCTATCACTTCCTCGTTGGTGAGCAAGCCTTTCAGATAGTTGGAGAGACTCTGGCTGAGCATGTCGGAGAAGAGGTCGCTCTGAACCACGTTGGTCTTCTGCTGCTGCTTGATTTTCTCTTTCATCAGTTTGGTGAGCAGTTCCACCGCCAGGTTGCGCTCCTTCATGTTCTTCACCTCCTGGATGAAGGCGTCGTCGAAGAGCGAGAACTCTATCTGGCGGTCGCCGAAGAGATTGATGACTCCGTCGGTCTTCACGCTCTGACGGAGCAGCTCACCGATGCGCTCGTTGATTTCATGTCGGCTGATTTTGCCCTTCTGCGAGAGTTTGAGCATCATCACGCGCAGCGCATCCATATAGCACACCTCCGCCTTCTGCTGCTCATCCAGAAGCGAACGGCAGAGCGTGGTGGCATTGTGAAGCAGATTGCTGTGCTCCATGAAATTCTTCTTGCGCTGAACCATGGCTGGAGAACTCAGGAAGTTGGCTCCGCTGGTGATGGCGAGTGCCCGCTTCGAGTTGTCCTGTTCGAAGAAGCCGGAATAGTCGAAACCATGAAGCTGGTCTCGGCAGATTTCCATCTCTTCCTTCCATTTCACCAGGGCGGTCTTGGCGATGTCGGGGTCTCCGAAGCGGCGGCGGTCACGGTTGGTGTACTGCTGCATGGCACTCTTCAGCGCCTGCGCAATGCCTACGTAATCCACTATCAGTCCGCCTTCCTTGCCCGGGAACACTCGGTTCACACGGGCTATTGCCTGCATCAGGTTATGACCGCTCATCGGCTTATATACGTACATGGTGGCGAGCGACGGAACATCGAAGCCCGTGAGCCACATGTCTCTTACGATGGCGATTTTCATCTCATCGTCGTTGTCCTTGAATTTTCTTGCCAGTTCCTTCTTGTAGGCTTCGTTGCCAATAATCGGCTGCCAGTCTTCGGGGTCCTGGTTCGAACCGCTCATCACCACCTTTACCTTCTCCGTCCACTGGGGGCGAAGCTCCAGCATCTTGCGGTAGATTTTGATGGCGATGCTTCGGGTCAGCGCCACGATCATTGCCTTGCCGGTGAGTTCCTGCGCACGGTTTTCCTCGTAGTGCTTCACAATATCCCTTACCAGCGTGTCGATGGTGGCGTCTTCACCCAGGAGTACTTCCAGGCGGCTGTGCTCCTGCTTCGCCTGCCTGATCTGCTCCTCGGTGGCTCCCTCATCGGCCAGGTTGTCGAACTCATCGTTCAGCAGCTTCATCGTGTCTTCGTCGAGGTTCAGATTCACCACACGGCTCTCGTAATAAACCGGACGGGTGGCTCCATCATCTACCGCCTGACTCATGTCGTAAACGTCGATGTAGTTGCCGAACACTTCCTCCGTGTCTCTGTCTCTGTCGCTGATAGGCGTTCCGGTGAAGCCGATAAACGAGGCACCTGGCAGCGCTTCTCTCATCTTCTGGCTGAATCCCTTCTTCATCGTCAGACTCTTGTTGTCCCAGTGCTCTTCGCCGTATTGCGAGCGGTGCGCCTCATCGGTCATCACGATGATGTTGCGACGGGTGGAGAGTGCCGAGTCGCCTTCTTCAAACTTCTGAATGGTGGTGAAGATGATTCCCCCACTCTTTCGGTTACGGAGCAGATTGCCCAGGTCTTCGCGGCTCTGGGCGTTCTGTGGTTCCTGACGAAGGAAGTCCTGGCAGCGACAGAACTGACCGAAGAGCTGGTTGTCGAGGTCCTTGCGGTCGGTTACTACAACGATGGTTACTTCGGGCAACCGTTGCACCAGCAGGTGGGCGTAGAACACCATGGAGAGGCTCTTGCCCGAACCCTGCGTGTGCCAGAACACGCCGATTTTTCCGTTACCTTCCACTGCGGTACGGGTGCGCTGCAGGGCTTTGCCCACGGCGTAGTACAGATGGTAGGCGGTAAGAATCTTGGCGTATTTGCCCTGGTTCTTGTCGAAGCAGATGAAGTTCTGCAGAATGTCGAGCAGTCGCTGCTGCTGGAACATGCCGAGGAAGAAGGTGCGATAGTCGGCAAAGAAGGTTGACTCGTATGAGCCGTCCACGGTCTTCCATTCCATGTAGCGTTCCAGCTTGGCGGTGATGGTTCCGGCACGTGTTTCGCTCATGTCGCTGATTACGTTGAAGGCGTTGTAGCTGAAGAGGCTTGGAACGCTCTGCTGATAGTTCTTGATCTGCTTGTAGGCATCTTCTACGGTTGCATCTTCGGAAATGGCGCTTTTCAGCTCCACCACCACGAGGGGCAATCCGTTGACCATCACCACCATGTCGCAGCGCTTGTTCTTATACTCTTCTACTCTCCACTGGTTCACCACCTTGAAGAGGTTTCTTTCGGGATGGTCGAAGTCGATGAGTCTCATCAGGGCTGTTCGTTCTTCGCCATTCTGCAGGAATCCCACCTCCAGACCGTTTTGCATCCAGAGGGTAAACTGCTCGTTGTTCTGTTCTAAAGTACCAATGCTGATATTGGTGATTTGCTTGATTCCTTCATCCATTGCATCGGCTGGCAGTTGAGGATTAAGCCGTCGCATCGAGGCGACCAAATCGGCACGCAGTATTATATGACGTCAAAATTGCAGGACGGAACGGTCTGTCTGCTGCAATTTGACTATGCCGTGCCCTACGCCGACCCTGCGCTGCGGGGCGTGCTGCCGGATATGCAGACCGTGCACTGCATTCTGGGCATTCTGCTGTTGGTAGGCGCGGTGGTGTGGAGCACCCACAGGACCGGGCGCTTCCTGACCCGGGAGACCGAAAAGCTGACTGCCGCAGCGCAGGCGGTGGCGCGGAAGGATCTGGACAGCGCGGTGTTTTCCGGCGCGAAGGTGCGGGAGTACGAGAGCGCTTTGCAGGCATTGCAGACCATGGGCGATGAATTGACCGGCAGCCTGCAGAAGCAGTGGGACATGGAGCAGCGGCAGCGGGAGCAGATCATTCAGCTGTCTCACAAGCTGAAAACGCCGCTGACCAGCCTGATCGGCTACGCCGACCTGCTGCGCGGCGGCACGCTGGATGCGGAACGACGGCGCACGGCGGTGGAGGCCCTCTACCATGAGTCCGCACGGCTGGAGAGTTTGAGCCAGCAGCTTTTGGCGCTGAACGGCTTGCAGGCGGACGGCGTGGTGCTGCGCCCTGTGCGGGTGGCCGCGGCCTTTGCCGATGCCGTGCGCAGTCTGCCGGATGTGGTGCTGGACTGCGACGCGCCTGCGGAGGCCGTTGTGCTGGCGGACCGGGTACTGCTGGCGGACCTTGTGCGCAATCTGGCGCTGAATGCATGGCACGCCGGGCCGCAGGACGGCGCGGTCCACCTGCGCTGCACCGACGCGGGCGAATGCTGGCGGCTGACCGTGCAGGACACGGGCTGCGGTATCCCGGCGGAGGCGCTGCCCCACCTGACCGAGCCGTTCTACCGCGTGGACAAGGCCCGCGCCCGGGCCAACGGCGGCAGCGGCGTGGGGCTGGCGCTCTGCGCACAAATTGCGGAGGCATTCGGCACGCAGATGACCTTTGCAAGCCGTGTGGGCGAGGGCACGACAGTGACGATTTTATTGCAGAAGGAGGCAGAGCATGAAGAAGCAGCGCAGCAACAATAAATTTTTGAAAATTGCCGCGGTAAGCCTGGCTCTGCTGGCACTGCCGCCGCTGGCCGTGTACGGGCAGACGGTGCGCTGCCGTGCGGCCCAGCCGCGGCCCGCCCTGCCCGGCGTGATGAGCGACGAGATACGCCTGGACCCCGTGGCCGGGGCGCTCTACCGTTACGGCGTGCAGGGCGGCATCAATCGGGCGGACAGCTATTGGTCCGACAATGTCTTTACCGTACTGCGCGGCAAGCTGAAGCAGGCCACCGCGCGGGGCCTTCTCAGTCGGGAGCAGCTTGACTACCTGCTGGACCGCGTGGCCGAGGGCGAGGCCCACGCCGGGCCGGTGCAGCCGGAAAACGGCAGCGTGCAGGTCCAGTGCTACGGGTGCAGCTACACGGGCAATATCCAGACTGTGAGCTTCCGGATGTACACGGTGAACGCCTACAAGGTGACGGAAAGCGGCGAGATGTACAGTATCGACGATGAGACGAGCATCGAGCTGATGTATCTGCCCGGCAACGGCGCGTTTTTGCAGGTCGGCGTCCTTGACAACCGACTGCCCACGGCAGAGAGTACACCGGAGGAGCAGGTGCAGGCGTTTTTGACCCAGCTGGACACAACGCTGGACGGCAGCTGGGAGCAGACCACCACGGAGGACGGGCTGGAATATAAGCATACCTCCGGTGTGCTGCGGGTCGTGCGCTATGCCCCGGACGAGGTCGATTTCGCTCTGTGTGTCACGCTGGACCCCGACGTCTACGGCGGCCTGGACACGCTGAGCAATGTGGTCATCGGCCCCGATGGGACGATCTACACGCCGGGCGGGGAATATGGAACTTTTTGAAAAGGAAGAAAAGCGCCCTGCACGGTAAAAAAGTGCAGGGCGCTTTGCGGTTTCAGTTGGCGCTGTTCAGGCGGTAGCCGACCTTGTAGACGGTCTGGATGTCGTTTTGCAGGCCGAGCTTGCGGCGCAGGCGGTTGATATGTACGTCCACGGTGCGGCTCTCGCCGATAAAGGCGTAGCCCCAGGCGGCCTCGAGCAGCTGGCTGCGACTTAAAGCTGTGTCGCAGTGGGTCACGAGCACGGCCAGCAGGGCGAACTCCCGCGGGGTCAGCAGCAGCTCATGCCCGGCGCGGGATACGCGGTGGGCGGTAAGGTCAACGGCAAGGTCTTTATACAGAATATCCTGTTTGCGGTTTATGATGGGATTCATAGCGGGGCCTCCTTCCGGCAGGATGTTTTTTGAAAGGGTGTACTGTCTATTATAACGACAAATGTTTCCGAGTTGTTACAAAATGCGGGAAAATTTGGACGGAATTTTTACTTTTGTTTAAAAATAGACGAAAAAGTTGACGGCTGGGGCGAAAGGGAAAAGCCTCTCAGGCCATCGCTGCGCTCGGCCACCTCCCCTAAAAGGGGAGGCTTAGCGTGTCGAAAAACCTCCCTCTGCGAGGGAGGTGCCCCGAAGGGGCGGAGGGAGAGAACCTTGCCATAGCCCGAAATATTTCGGGCAGCCGTACAGTTCTCTCCCCCACCGCCTGCGGGCGGAGCCCCCTCGCAGAGGGGGCCAAGGGGTGAGCACACCTTTTTCGACAGTCTGCGGCTCCCCAGAAAGGGGAGGCTTTGTCTCCGGTTTTCCACATTTCAACAAACCCTGTCTATCGTGCTATTTTGTGGGTTTGCACGGAGTTTTCCACAGTTTCAACATGGTTTTCCACATTTCCACAGTGGAAAGATGTCGAAAACCTGTGCAAAATGTGGAGAAAGCCCGCCGCGGCGGGATTTTTTGCGGTTCGTTCAAAGTTGTTTCACACGTTGTTCATTTTTTGGGAGCATGCTATAATAGTTACAAAAGATAAGGAGGAGGCATTCCCTATGAAAGAGACGACACAGCCGCCGAAGGACCCCAAAAAGAAGCTTTGGATCGGCTATGCGGTCATTTTGGCCATCGTTATTTTAAGCAATGTTTTCCTGTTCCCGGCTTTGATGCAGGCGAGCGTGAAAAGCGTGAACTACAGCACCTTCCTGCAAATGCTGGAGAGCAAGGAGCTGGCCACCGTCCAGATCGAAGATCAGCAGATCTACTTTGTGGACAAGAACGACAATTCCTACAAAACCAACGCCATTGCGCAGGACAACAACCTCGTCACCCGGCTGGAGGATGCGGGGGTGGAGTTCGGCACGGTTTATCAGTCGCCCACGATCTGGGATTCGCTGCTGAACCTGCTGATCTCGTTCCTGCCGATGATCATCCTGTTCTGGTTCGTCAACCGCTGGGCGTCCAAAAAGATGCAGGAGATGGGCGGTGCCGGCGGCAACGCCATGCTGTTCGGCGGCAAATCCGGCGCGAAGCAGTACGTAGTGGACGATGAGACCGGCATCAAATTCAACGATGTAGCGGGCGAGGACGAGGCCAAGGAGAGCCTGCAGGAAATTGTAGACTTCCTGAACAACCCCAAAAAGTATGAGGAGATCGGCGCGAAGATGCCCAAGGGTGTGCTGCTCGTCGGCCCTCCGGGCACCGGCAAAACGCTGCTGGCCCGCGCCGTGGCCGGTGAGGCCGGCGTGCCGTTCTTCTCCATCGCCGGCAGTGAGTTTGTGGAGATGTTCGTCGGCATGGGCGCGTCCAAGGTGCGCGACCTGTTCAAGCAGGCAGGTGAAAAAGCGCCCTGCATCGTCTTTATTGATGAGATCGATACGATCGGTAAGAAGCGTGACGGCGGCTCCAACCTTGGCGGCAACGACGAGCGCGAGCAGACGCTGAACCAGCTGCTGACCGAGATGGACGGCTTTGATGCCACGAAGGGCGTCGTCATCCTGGCGGCGACGAACCGCCCGGAATCCCTGGATCCTGCGCTGACCCGCCCGGGCCGTTTTGACCGCCGCGTGCCCGTCGAGCTGCCCGATCTGAAGGGCCGCGAGAGTATCCTGCGCCTGCACGCTAAGAAAGTCAAGCTCGGCCCCGACTGTGACTTTGGTGTTGTGGCCCGCATGACGCCCGGTGCGTCCGGCGCCGAGCTGGCCAACATCGTGAACGAGGCCGCGCTCTGCGCTGTGCGCCATCACCGCAAGGCCGTGACCCAGTTCGACCTGCAGGAGGCCGTGGACACGATCCTGGCCGGTGCGCAGAAGAAGAACAAGATCCTCAACAATAAGGAAAAGTGCATCGTCTCCTACCATGAGGTCGGCCACGCGCTGGTGGCGGCCTTGCAGACGAACAGCGCCCCCGTGCAGAAAATTACCATTGTGCCGCGCACGTCCGGTGCGCTGGGCTTCACCATGCAGGTGGAGGACGGCGACCACACGCTGATGACGAAAGAGGAAATCCTGAACAAGATCGCGACGCTGACCGGCGGACGTGCGGCGGAGGAGCTGATCTTCCACTCCATCACGACGGGCGCGTCGAACGATATTGAGCAGGCCACCAAGCTGGCCCGCGCACTGGTCACCCGCTACGGCATGACCGAGGATTTCGACATGGTCGCGCTGGAGACTGTGAACAACGCCTACCTGGGCGGCGACGCGAGCCTGGCCTGCAGCGAGCAGACGGCGGCTCAGGTCGATGCCAAGGTCGTGGAGATCGTGCAGGCCGAGCACAAGAAGGCCTACAAGCTGCTGGCCGACAACAAGCGCAAGCTGGACGAAATTGCCCAGTATCTGTACGAAAAAGAGACGATCTCCGGCGAGGAGTTTATGCGCATTTTGAACGCACAGCCGCAGTTACCGGCGGGGCCTTCGGCAGATTCCACAAATCAGGCGCAATAAATTTGTGCGGTTGTTGCTGGTTTGCCCCTTGACGGAACCGCTGTGGGCTTGTATGATAAGAACACAAAACTTCCCAGTGAGAGGGGGAAAACGGAATGACCTTTGAAGAATTGCAGGATCTGCTGGCAGAGCAGTTCAGCTGCGACACGGGCGATTTGAGCCGCGGCACAGCGCTGGCTGACCTGGGCGCCGACCATGAGGATATGATCGAGCTGGCGTGGGCACTGGGCGAGGCAATCGGCGAGGAGATCGACGAGAGTGAGCTGAGCGAGGATTTCACCATCGGTGAGCTGTGGCTTTTTGTGCGTGACAAGGAAGAAAACGCACAGGAGTAAAACAAACGAAGGGCCTGCCTTTTGAGGCAGGCCTTTTTGGTATGCAGGTGTGTAAACGAACGGGCGCGCATTCCCGTAGGGGCGGATTCCATATCCGCCCGGGAGGTTTGCGGCGGCGCGAGGTGCGCGGGCGCATATAGAATGCGCCCCTACGGTCAGGCAGATACGGAAAGCAGGAATCATGAAAAACACAAAAACCAAGCGCATGCTGGCGGTGGCGGCGCTGCTGGCCGTGGGGCTGGCGCTGATGCTCTACTACGCGGCGCACAAGCAGGGCTACCATGTGGACGAGCTGTACACCTATGAGCTGGCAAACTATCCCGGCGGGTTCTACGCGCTGGAGGACGGCTATATGGACAGCTGGCACGACGGCAGCTTTTACAGCGCGGTCCTGACGCCGGGCCGCCCGTTTGACTATACCATCCCGTGGAACAACCAGAAGATCGATGTCCACCCGCCGCTCTACTATTGCCTGATCTATACGGCGGAGTCGCTGTTCCCGCAGCTGGGTCTGCCGTGGGTGGGGCTGCTGCCGAACTTTGTCTGCATCCTGGCGGGCGCGGCGGTGCTGTACTGCACGGCGAAGCGGCTGATCGGGCGGTTCTGGCCCGCGTGGACGGCGGCGGCCTGCTGGCTGCTCTGCGTCGGCGTGCAGGGCATGGCGGTGTTCACCCGGATGTACAGCCTGATGATGCTGGAGGGCATCGTGCTTTTGTACTGCCATGTGGTTTTGTGGCAGGCGCTGCAGGCGGGGCAAAAGCCGCCGCGGGCGGTCTGGCCGGGTCTGTTTGCGGTCACAATGGCCGGGGCGCTGACGCAGTATTTCTTTTTGGTGTTCTGCTTTTTCGTCTGCGGGCTGTTCGGCATCTGGCTGCTGGCTACGCGGCGGTTCAAGACGGCGGGCGGTTATGTGATCGCCGAGTTTGCCGCGCTGGCCGCGGCGTATGCGGCCTTCCCCACGATGAAGGCCCATATCTTCTCCGGCTCCCGCGGAAAAGAGGCGTTTGCGAGCGTCTTTGACCTGTCCGCGCTGGCGGAGTGGGGCAGGAGCATCGGCACGGTGGTGCAGCTGCTGGCGGCCCAGTTCGGCGGGCTCTGGCTGTGGGCCGTGGTTGTGGCTGCCGCGGCGGTGGTGCTGTGGCGGCGCGGCTGCCGTCTGCGCGGCAATGGCCTGTTTGCCGCCGGGCTGCTGCTGGCGTCGGCGGGGTACGTGGCGCTGATCGATAAGGCCGCGCCGTTTGAGGCGGACCGCTACTATGTGGTGATCTACGCCGCTGTGGTGCTGGCTGTGGCTGTGGTGCTGGCCAGGCTGGCCCCGCAGCACGAGACCCTGCTGCTGCTGGCACTGGTGCCGATCCTTGCGGCGCACCGGACCGACCCCAACGCCTACCTGTATGAGGACGCCGCCCCGCGCAAGGCTGCGCTGGCCGACACCGAGAGGCTGCCCGCCGTTGTGCTGAACAAGGCGGGGTATGAGGTCGCGCCCGACCTGTTCTTGGAGGAGTTCGCCAAGCGCGAGGCCGTTGACCAGGCAAGCGGCGAGGACGATGCTGCCAGCCTGCGCGCGGCGGTGGAAAGCCGGGACCTGCACGACGGATTTTTGCTGTACGGCTACAATTACGACGCCGCCGTGCTGCGTGCCCTGGCCGAGGATACGCTGGACATGGAAAAAATCGAGTTTGTGACCGACGGGGAACGGTGCCCGGTGTATTATATTGAGCTGAAGTGAGGAAAAAAGGCTTCCCCCGAGGGGGAAGCTGTCGCCGCAGGCGACTGATGAGGGCAGAGTGAAGGGGGCATCCCTTGCACTGGTAATGGCGGAAGGCCGGCCCTCATCCGGCGCTTCGCGCCACCTTCCCCCGCGGGGGAAGGCTTTTTAGAGAAAAGGGGGCGTGTATGCTTTCTAAAAAAAGAAACGGCTGGCTGTGGGTCGTGATGCTGTTTGCGGTGTGCGCCGTTGTGTACGGGATGCTGAGCAGCTACCCGCGGGAGCTGGCCGTCTACAGCGACGAGCTGCGGTATCTGGATGTGGCGCGCAGCCTTTTGCAGGGGCGCGGACTGCGGGTGCGCAATATGCCCAGCGACTACCAGAAAATTCTATACCCGCTCTGCATCCTGCCGGCGCTGCTGCTGAAAACCACCGCCGCGCAGATCACGGCCATCGGCTGGCTGAACGCCGTATATATGGCAAGCGCGGTGTTCCCGGCCTATGCGCTGGCACGGGCCATGGGCATGAACCGCCGCTGCACGGCGTTTCTCGTCGGCGTTACGGCGGTGCTGCCCACGATGTCCGCTGCAAGTACGTTTATGAGCGAGACGGTGTTTCTGCCGCTGTCGCTGTGGCAGGTGTATTTTTTCCTGCGGGCGATGCTGGCAGAGCCGAAGGCCCGTGTGGGCTGGTGCGCGGCGGCGGGGGCGTTCTGCTACCTGCTGTATCTGAACAAGGAGGTCGCGCTCTATTATCTGATCGCCTGGGTGCTTGTGCGCGCGTGGGTCTGGTGGCATGACAAGGCGTCGTGGCGGGCGGAGCTGGCCTGCAATGCCGCGCTGCTGGGCAGCTTTCTGGTCTGCTTTCTGCTGGCCAAGGCGACGCTGTTCCGCGGGCTGGGCAATTCCTACAACCAGACCGGCTGGCTGACGGCGGAGCAGTGGCGCTTTCTGCCGTTTGCGCTGGTGTGCGACGCGCTGTTTGCCGTGCTGGCGTTCTGGGTGTTCCCGGTGCTGCTGCCGCTCTGCGGGCTGCACCGCCCGCGCAGGGGCAGCGATGCCCGCCGCACCCAGCTGCCGCTCTTTTTGCTGCTGTCCCTTGGCATCGGTGTGGCGGTCATTGCGTGGTCCATCACGGTGCGCGAGGATTTAGGCTCGCCGTCGCCGCGGCAGCATACGCGGTATCTGGAGCCGCTGCTGATCCCGCTGCTGGCGGTGACGCTGGACACGCTGGATGAAAAGCTGACCAAAACGCGCCGCCGGATCTTGGCGGCTTTGACGATAGCCTGGGGCGTGCTGTTCGTGGCCGTCTGCCGGGCCATCGGCGCGGGCGCGGGCGACAACACCCTTTTGCAGTGGTTTGACTTCGTGGCGGACCGCACGGACCGCCTGCCCGTGCTGGGGCAGGGGGCGTGGCTGGCGGTGTGGCGTGCAGTGATTGCGGTTGGCGTGGCCGTGCTGGGCGTGCTGCTGGTGCGCCGCAGGGGCCGCCGCGTGCTGGCCGGTGCGGCGCTGGTGCTCTGCGTGCTGTGCTACGCGGGCGAGTGGCGCATCAACCGCTGGACGTATGAGGTCCCCGCCGGGACCGCACAGCAGGCGTCGGCGCTGAACGACGCGCTGGCGGAGCTGGACGGCAGAGTTTTGTTTATCCCCTACGGCGTGCGCCAGCGGGACAGCCAGCTCATAGAAACGTATGTCGCGCGGGATGTCTATATCGTCGAGTATGAGACGCTTTTGCAGAGCGGTGCGCTGGCAGACGGCGTGCTGGACCTGACCGCCGAGGCCGTCGGGCCGGAGTACCCGGGCAGGGCATATACCGATTTGGACGCGGCGGACTGGGTGCTGGCAGCGGACGGCGTGCCGGTGGATACGACCACGCTGGAAAAGGCGGACGCGGCGTGCCCGGCGGGGTATGTGCTGTATCGGAATTTGGATGCACAGAGGGTCAGGTTTGCGGTATCGTGAGCGGGCACGGGCGGATATGGAATCCGCCCCTACGAAAAGGCGTATGCCGATACAGGCCCACGTGCTTTTCCGCGCCGCAGACGGGTACGGGTCGTCGGGGACGCCGACCCCTACAGACGTAGGGGCGGATCCCGTATCCGCCCGCGGAGGTCTGCGCTGTCCTGACACGCAAAAATTGCTTCCTCTTTTCCCAAGAGGGGGCTTTTTTTCTTGCGATTGGCGGCGCGGTGTTGTATAATCTTTATTATGTAGAACTGTGTGCAGAAAAGGAGCTTTCCATGGAAAAACTGCTGGTTTTTATCCCTGCTTATAACTGCGAAAAGCAGGTCACGCGGGTGCTTTCGCAGCTGTTGGATCAGCGCATTGCCCCGTGGGTGGGGGAGTGCATCGTCGTAAACAACCGCTCTGCCGACGGCACCGAGGCCGCCGTGCAGGACTGGATGGCCCGCCACCCCGACGCGCCGGTCCGCCTGCTGCGCAATGACCAGAACTACGGTCTGGGCGGCAGCCACAAGGTCGCGTTCGGCTACGCGGCGGCCCACGGGTACGAGCATCTGGTCGTGCTGCACGGCGACGACCAGGGCGCTATTGCGGATCTGCTGCCGATTCTGAACGACGGCACCTACAAAAAATACGACTGCTGCCTTGGCTCCCGCTTTATGAAGGGCAGCAAGACCGGCGGCTACAGTGCGCTGCGCACCTGGGGCAACTACGGCTTCAACTGGCTCTTCAGCTTAGTGGCCCGCAAAAAAATCACCGATCTGGGCAGCGGGCTGAACCTGTATGCCGTGGAACCGCTGAAAAACGAGTACTACAAAAAGTTCCCGGATACGCTGTATTTTAACGACTGCATGATCCTGGCGCTCTGCCAGATGAAGCAGCGGGTGCTGTTCTTCCCCATCAGCTGGCGGGAGGAGGACCAGGTCAGCAACAACAAGCTGACGAGCTTCGGCATCAGCCTGCTCAAGCTCTGCGGCAAGTATCTGGCCGGGCCGCGGGCCTTTGTGGAGCGCGAATGGCGCGAGAAAATCATTGAGGATTACAGCTACGAGGTCGTAGCTTCCAACCTGTAAGGAGGGCTTTGGTATGAAGATTCTGGTGACGGGCGCTGCCGGGTTTATCGGCGGCCAGCTGTGGCATACGCTGTGGAAGCGCGGGGACGAGGTCGTCGGCATTGACAACTTCTCCTACGGCAATCCGGACAACCTGAAGTTTGACGACCATGATTTTGGCGCAGAGGTGCGCAGAATGGACATCCGCGACAAGGCCGGGATGCTGGCTCTGTTCGAGGCGGAAAAGTTCGATGTTGTGTATAACATTGCGGGCATTGCGCCGCTGCCGGACTGCCAGAGCGACCCCGTGCAGGCCATTGAGGTCAACACCCTGGGTCTGGTCAACCTGCTGGAGGCGGGCCGCCGCACCGGCATCAAACAGCTCGTGCAGGCATCCACCAACGCCATGTACGAGAACGAGACCGAGTTCCCGACGGTGGAGGGTAAGTTCAACCCGCCGACGCTCATTTACCCGAACACGAAATACTGCGGTGAGCGCTTTGCCCAGAGCTTTGCCGACACCTACGGCATGACTGTGACCTGCCTGCGCTTTGCCAACGTCTACGGCCCACACATCGACTGCCTGCGCAAGCAGCCGCCGTTCGTCGGCTACATGATCCGCGAGCTGTACTATGACCGCACGCCGGAGTTCCACTCCGACGGCAACCAGCG
>OLPA01002539.1_pt1 | contig 13471 bp, 15 predicted proteins | sample 1672811 | NCBI WGS metagenome assembly OLPA01 (sample SAMEA3136726, study PRJEB25190) | human gut metagenome | biome: human gut; feature: human-associated habitat; material: faeces | place: Austria | collected 2013
TTCATGCGCATGGCTTTGCCCGTTTTCGTGGTGTGCTGTCTGCGCATGAAGTTTTGCGCCCTAGCGCCGCATCTATATCGCTCTCAAAGGGGTATTTGCGTGCTTTCGCAGATTTTGCTTAGTAAAAATCACTATATTTTTATCTTATATTAAATAATTTTGTTGCATTTATCTCAATTATGGTATAAAGTGGAACCAAACAAGATATTGGAGTGATTAAATGCCCGTTCTCGTTGGTATTCCCATGGATCCGCGGATTGTAAGCGTTGTCATGCGATATATTGGCCATGGCTGGCATAACAGCGTCATCATCAGCCTTATCCGCTATAAGTTCGACGCGCCCATCACTTCCCGCTGCATCAACAATATCCGCGCCCTTCGTCCATGCAGCTCCGGCTGCGCCTGTGATTGCCGCCTCCGCTCGGCCAATCCCTGGTTCACCCCCATTCCCCCTGTCAGGCGTCCGGCCCACAATAAAAACCTTGCTTTTTTCTAGAAACAGCTCTCCCGCCGTATGATGGGCGCTCATCCCCAAAGCAAACCCGGCATGAAGAAATCTTCATGCCGGGTTCAAACTATAGATAAATTCAAGCCAGCCTGCGTGCATTATGCGCCGCCGAAATAACTGCCTTTCCAAACAGCGTCCGCCATCCTTTCATAAGCAGCGGCATTTTTAAAGAGGGCTCAAAAGGACCAGCGACTGCGCTTTTTCACCGGGACCTTGAACACGACCTTGTGATAGCCTTTGGTTCCTGAGCTCTTTATTTTGCGGTGGGCATCCTGGGGGAAGAAGATTGCAAAATCGTATTCCTCCAGTCTCAAAGGCAGATAGTTACATTCGTCATTGGAATATGCCACATCATGTTCTGCATCGTATTCCCAGCCGGACAGCTTGTTTCTGGGCGCATACCCTATCAGCTCCGAGCCGCCCTTCAGGACGCACTGTACGTCAATTACATTTTCGTGGTACTCCCAAGGAATGCTCTTTTCATCGGTCACAATCTCCGGCTCAAGAATCTTCAGCACGGAATCGGTGCTCCAATCTGTAAAATCCGGGTACTCGCCAGCCTCAAGCGCCGACAGGTTATAGTGCTTCAGCACCGAAATAGCCGAGTCAAGCTCCTTTGACATTCCAAAATAAAAACCTAAATTGTCAAGCGTATCAATAATCATATCATGCTTCTCCCGAAATTTTGTTTACCCGCTTTTCTTCGTATCAAGCCCGGCGGGTCTCTGCCTTAGCATAATAATATCAGAATTTTTTGATAATTCAAGTGATCACATAGGCGAGAATGTATTTTTCCATGTTCAGTCACCCGAAAACACTTGACATGCCAAAGGATAAGTATTAAGTTAATCTTAGTGAATTTAACAAAGACTTTTATTTAAGATTAATATAAACGGAGGACGTCACTCAGATGCCGATACAAAAAAATATGAAATCAGTCAGGCTAATGCAGCTGGAGCAGTATATAACAGACAGAGAATTTGTATCAATAGAGGAAATCTGCGATAAGTTCAATATTCACCCCAACACCGCCCGCTCGGACATAAAGGAGCTGGTGGCGCGGGGCGTTGCGCAAAAGCGCTACGGCGGCGTAACCTACTCCACCGCAAATCTTCCTATCAGCTTTCGGGAGCGCCAGGAGAAAAACATCCAGGCCAAGCGGAGCATTGGCCTGGCCGCTTCTCAGTTGCTCAATGAGGATGACGTGATATATGTGGATGCCGGAACCACCGCCTTGATGCTGTTTCTTGCGGCCAAGTCCCTTCCAAAGCGGCTGACTGTGATTACCAATAACCTTGACGTAGTGGCCTGGGCGGCAAGGAATACGGATTATACGGTATTCGTCCTGCCGGGAAAAGTAAACCGCCAGCTAAACGCGCTGGCAAGTCTTGAGACAATTGACAGCCTGAGCGCCTACAATATCAAAACTGCTTTTCTCGGGACCCGGGGCGTATCACTCAAGGGGGAGCTGAGCTCCACCTCCAACATTGACGCTAAGCTGAAAATGACCGTGATTGCTCTGAGTGAAAGAGTTGTACTTATGGCCGATTACCAGAAAATCAACCAGACCGCCATGTTCAAATTTGCCAGCATGAGCAGCGTGGATTACTGGGCCTGCGAAGTAAACAATGAAGAAGTGCGGGGTCTTGCGGATAAATTTAATACCCTCCTTGTGTAATTTAACTTGTTAGTTGTTAACTTAACAAGAATTTTTATTAAATTTTAAAAATATATTGACATATGCCCGTTGAAATGTTAGCATATATACATAAAGGCAGCATTTCAACAGGCGTTTTTTTGTTTAATTTAACAATATGCTTGTTAAATTGCCAAAATAACAAAACTTTATATGGAGGAAATTGCAATGAAAAAGACCCTGGCGTTAATCCTTGCCCTTGTCTGCATCCTCAGCCTTGCAGCCTGCGGCAACACTGCGGCGGCCCCCGAAGAAACCAAGAGCGCTGAAAGCGCTGAAGCCAGCACGGCCCCGGCGGAACCCATTCACATTCAGTTTGGACATGACAACCTCCCCGGCGAGCCGCTGACAGAAGCCGCGGAGTTCTGGGCGGAGCGTCTGAAAGAAGTTTCCGGCGGCACCATGATTCTGGATGTCTATGACTCCAGCTCTTTGGGCAGCAAGAACGACCTTCTGGACCAGCTGCTGGCAGGCGACGCGGTTATGGTCGTTGGCGACGGCGGTTTTGCAACCGACTACGGCGTTGCCGACATGGGCATAACCATGGGACCCTATCTGTTTGAAAACTGGGAACAAGTCGACAAGCTGGTTAACAGCGACCTCTGGGCCGATCTCAAGGCTCAGATGGCTGAAGCCGGCATGACCATCGTCGGCGACAACTGGCAGTACGGCGCGCGCTCCACCATGGCGACCAAGGAACTGGCCTCTCCCGCCGACTTTGCCGGACTTAAGATTCGCGTTCCCGGCAACACCGTTCAGGTTGAAGGCATGGAAGCGCTGGGCGCAAGCCCTGTGACAATGGGTCTCAGCGAGGTTTACTCCGCACTCCAGCAGGGCACCATTAACGCGGTTGAAAATCCCCTGTCCACCCTTCTGGCCAATTCCTTTGACGAAGTCTGCAAGTATTGCGTGCTTGACCGCCATGTCTACCAGATTCAGTTCGTCGTCATCGGCACCGAATTCTTCAACACCCTCACCGAAGAGCAGCAGAACTGGCTGATCGAGACCGGCACGGAAGCCGGCGTCTATCAGAACAAGCTGATGCAGGAGGCCGAGGCCAACAACATCCAGGCGCTGAAAGACAGAGGCGTTACCGTTACCGAAGCCGATTATGCAGCGTACGCAGAAGCCGCCAAGTCCTTCTACACCGATTCCAAGACCTCCGCGGCATGGTCCGAGGGTCTTTATGACCGCGTCCTCGCTATCATCAACGGCTAATTGCATTACTGATATGTTAATCTGCCGGATCTTCCTCCGGCAGATTTTTATATACGAAAGAGGTGACATTAAATGAAAAAGCAACCCGGCAGCTGGCTGGAACGCATCCTGAATATCGACATAGTGATGGCAGTAATATGCATGAGCGTGCTTATTATCGTCACCTTCCTCGGCTCCGTGATGCGCTATTTCTTCAACAGCCCCTTTGTCTGGCAGGAAGAGGTGCAGATATGGATGATAATCTGGACTGTGTTTTTCGGCGGAAGTTACGCCTTCCGAAAAGGTGGCCATGTGACTATTGAAATCCTTGTGGATGCTTTTCCCCCCAAGCTGCAGAAGGCCGTGGAATGGTTTGCCTATCTCTGCGCTACCGCTGCCCTGATATTTGTCTGCTATAACTCCATTCGGCTCAATATACAGTTTTATAACACAAATAAAATTACCTCAGTGCTCAGAATTCCCTCCTATAAAATATACTGGGCCGTTGCATTTGGCTCAATATGGATGATAATCAGCAACACGCTCTATACCGTCCGGAAACTGGTATACGGTATAGGCGGCGGGGATAAGGAGGAAGCGAGATGAGCACAGCCATAATTGCCGCAATCGTCATTTTCCTTGCGCTGATGTTTCTAAAGGTCCCGGTCTTTGCAGCGGTTACGGCGGGCACCTGCATATATCTTGTCATGACCCCCAGTGTCAACGGCATTGTTGTGGTCCAGAAGCTCATCGCGGGGATGAGCAGCATTCCGCTTCTGGCGATTCCGTTTTTTGTCTGCGCGGGTATCCTTATGAATATGTCCGGCATCACAAAGCGCATTATGACCTTCTGTGTTGCCATCACCGGCCGCATGACAGGCGGCCTGGCCCAAGTAAACGTGCTGCTTTCCACACTCATGGGCGGCTTGTCCGGCTCCAATCTGGCTGACGCCGCAATGGAAGCCAAGCTTTTGGTGCCCGAGATGGAAGCACAGGGCTATTCCAAGGAGTTCTCCTCCGTTGTCACCGCCGTTTCCGCAATGATTACGCCCCTTATCCCTCCGGGGATCGGTATGATCGTCTATGGTTCCCTTGCAAACGCCTCTGTCGGCCGGCTCTTTATCGCGGGAATAAGCATCGGCCTGCTGCTGATGGCAGCCATGATGGTACTCAACTATTTTATTGCAAAGAAGAGGGGCTATGTGAGGCTGCGTGAAGATAAGATCACGCCGCGCGAGTTCTGGATGGCCTTCAAGCAGGCCGCGCTTCCTCTGTGCCTGCCCCTGCTCATCATCGGCGGTATACGCATCGGCGTGGTCACCGCTACTGAGGCCGGTGCAGCCGCGGTGATTTTTTCCGTAGTCCTTGGGATTATCTACAAGGAACTGAATTTGAAAAAAATTCTTCAGGCCATGGTGGAAACCGTAAGCACTACCGCCAGCATCATGCTCATTATCGGCGCCGTGTCCTCGATTGCCTGGGTCTTTACAAAGGAAAAAATCCCTCAGACACTGCTTTCCGTTATCGTAAGCCATATTGACAGCAAATTTGTTTTCCTGTTGCTGGTCAACCTGTTCCTGATAATTGTGGGCATGTTCGTTGAAGGCAACGCCGCGGCGGTTATGCTCATCCCCATGCTGGCCCCCATTGCCGCGGCCTATGGAATGGATCTGATTCAGTTTGGAATGATCTGGGTGTTTAACATGTCCATCGGCGGCATAACACCCCCCATGGGAACCCTGATGTATGTCACCTGCGGCGTCACCGGCTGCAAGATAAAAGACTTCCTCCGGGAGGCAGTACCATACTTTATTATGCTCTTCATATGCCTCATGCTTATTACGTATGTACCTCAGATTTCTCTGTGGCTGCTTGACATGATCTGGCCCGCCTGAGTTTTCGCGATGAAAGGATTAAAACAATGAATACTGTGGAATACATAGAAAAATACAAAGTGATCTGCATCTGCAGAAGAATATACGGAGAAGATCTTCTCCGCCTGGCCAGGGCCCTGAACAAGGGCGGGGTGCGGATGATGGAGGTAACCTTTGACCAGGCGGATCCGGACGGAATTCGCAAAACAGCGGAAGCCATACGCATGCTGAAACGAGAGATGAAGGACAGCATGAAATTTGGCGCGGGTACCGTGCTCAACTGTGAGCAGGTACAGGCCGCCTTTGACGCAGGCGCTGAGTATATCATCTCCCCGAACACCAATGAGGCCGTCATTCGCCGCACAAGAGAACTGGGCATGGTTTCCATGCCCGGTGCCATGACCCCCACGGAAATTCTTCAGGCCCATGACGCCGGGGCCAATTTTGTCAAGCTGTTCCCCACAGGCTGGCTGGGCCTCAAGTATCTGAAAGATATCATGGGTCCTATAAATCACATCAAGCTTATTGCCACCGGCGGCATAACCGAGGAAAACTTCGGCGAATTTCTGAAAGCGGGAATGGTCGGCGCCGGTGTCAGCTCCAGGCTGGTAGACAAGAAACTGCGAGAGCAGGGAAATTATGAGGAGCTGACCGCAAGGGCGAGGAAATTCACAGAAATTGCAGAAAGCTGAGAGGCGGAGAATATGGAAAAGAAAAAGTTTGTAGGCTTCGGGGAAATGCTTTTGAGGATGTCCCCGGACGGATACCTTAGATTTGCCCAGGCAGACCGCTTTAATCTGAGTTATTCCGGCGCTGAGGGTAACATGGCCATAGCGCTTTCCTATATGGGCATGCCCACAGAGCTGGTGACAAAGCTGCCCGATAACGACATCGGCCGCTGTGCCAGGCGCGTTTTGAACAAATATGGCGTAAATACCTCTCATATTGCCTGGGGCGGGGAACGCCTGGGCATATATTATCTGGAGCGCGGCGCCTCCCAGCGCCCCTCCAAGGTAATATATGACAGAAAGCACTCTTCCATATCCGAAGCCGCTCCGGAGGATTTTGATTGGGACGAGATCTTCGCAGACGCCGGCTGGTTCCATTTCACCGGCATCACCGCCGCCCTCAGCCCCAACACCCAGGCGCTGTGCCGAGAGGCCTGCATTGCTGCAAAGCGCCATAATGTAAAGGTAAGCTGCGACCTGAATTATCGCAAGAGCCTCTGGTCAACGGAAGAGGCTCAGCGGGTGATGAAGCCTATGATGGAATATGTGGATGTGCTCATAGCAAACGAGGAGGATTCGGAGAAAGCGCTCGGGATAAAAGCTTCCGACACCGACGTGACCCGGGGACAGCTCAGCATTGACGGCTACACCGCGCTTGCCAAAAAGCTGACCGCTGAATACGGCTTTGAGGCCGTGGCCGTCACGCTCAGAGAATCCATTTCCGCTTCGGTAAACAACTGGTCCGCCCTTTTATACACGGACGGGCAGTCCTTCACTTCAAAAAAATACAACATGCACATTGTAGACCGGGTAGGCGGCGGCGATTCCTTTGCCTCCGGCCTTATCTACGGATATCTGAACGGCTTTGACCGTCAGAAAGCGCTGGAATTTGCCGTCGGGGCTTCCTGCCTCAAGCACTCGATTGAATATGACTTCAATCTCTCCACCCCGGAGGAAGTCATGACCCTGATAAACGGAGACGGCTCCGGCCGGGTAGTGAGATAAGCGTCCTATGAAAAGAGGCATAATAATTGACCCCCGGGACAATGTGGGCATTGTCTGTGAAAACGTCCTGGCGGGGGAAACGGTGGATTTTGCCGGTCTGAATATAAAAGCGCTGGAAGATATTGAGCTTCCCCATAAAATTGCCCTGCGCGATATTGGCCTTGGAGATCTTGTTGTCAAGTATGGCGGCACCATAGGCTACGCTACCGCTCCCATAAAAAAGGGCGCCCATGTGCATGTGCACAATGTGGATTCCGAGCAAATGATGAAATGAGGTCAAAGCCATGAACTTCATGGGATATATACGGCCCAATGGAAGAGTGGGCATCCGCAACCATGTTATCGCCATCGCCAACTGTAGCTGTGCAAACGGTATCATCAACAGAATTGCTGAGAAGGTCCCCGGAATCATACCAATGATACACACCTACGGCTGCTCCATCCCAGGGGAGTTTGACCGCTGGCGCCGGGTCCTTATCGGTGTCTGCAGCAACCCGAACATATACGGTGTTATCCTCGTCGGCGTCGGCTGTGAGACCGACGACGCAAAGGAAATCGGGAAAATGATTCATGAAAGAAGCGGCATGCCCGTATTTGCGCAGATTGTTCAGGATGACGGCGGCTGCGAGCCGGTTATTGAGCGATGCATCACCCAGGCGCGGGTACTGCTTACCCAGGCTGCTTCCTGCCGGAGAGAGCCTGCGCCTCTGAGCAAGCTTGTGCTGGGAACGCAGTGCGGCGGCTCCGACGCCCTATCCGGTATAACCGCAAACCCCGCAATAGGATATGTATCCGACTTCGTTGTTGAAAATGGCGGCACGGTTCTGCTCACCGAGGTAGCAGAAATGATCGGAACAGAAAATATTCTGGCCGAGCGGGCCAGAACGCCGGCCGTGGCGGATAAGATCCGCAGGATAATTGAGGCCGAGGAGCTTGAAGTCCGCAAATATCTGGGCCCGGAAGCATCCCGTATAATTGCCCGGGGGAATATAGCGGGCGGGCTGACTACCATTCAGGAAAAAGCATTGGGATGCATAAGGAAGGGCGGCCGCTCCCAAATCACGGACGTCCTGGAATACGGAGAAGCCATAGGCGGCCGCAAAGGCCTGGTAATAATGCGCGGCCCGGGCTATGATCCCGTCTCCCTCACCGGCCTGTTCTCCACCGGCGCACAGGTTCTGTTTTACTCCACCGGCCGCGGAAATCCCCTGGGCTATCCCGCCGCACCCTGCATAAAAATCTGCTCAAACAGCAAAACATACTACGCCATGGGCGGAGACGGCGGGGACATGGATATAAACGCCGGCGCTGTAATCACCGAGGGCCTCAGTCCCGAAGCGCTTGGAAAGCGCTGTGTTGATTTTCTCCTTGAGGTCTGCAATGGCAGGGAGACCGTCCCCGAAAAGCACGGGCTGGGCGGCGCGCTCTGCGTGTTTTCTGCTTCCACGCCGCTTTGATTCGGGCCGGGGTCAAAAAAAGCAAACAAAAAAGTTCTCCCCCCGCAGGTATGAACCCGCGGGGGAGAACTTTTTCTTTTTTCGTTTGTCCGCGCGTTGACTTCGCTTTTTATCTGCCGTAGCCACTCAGGAACTGCCTTGTGCGTTCCTCGCAGGGGTTCCGGAGCACCTGTTCGGGGCTGCCCTGTTCGGCAATCAGGCCCCCGTCTATAAACAGCACCTTGTCGGATACCGCCTCGGCAAAGCCCATCTCATGGGTCACGACCACCATGGTCATCTTCTCGCTGGCAAGCTGCCTTATGACATTGAGCACCTCTCCGGTAAGTTCCGGGTCCAGCGCAGAGGTGGGCTCATCAAAAAACAGCACCTCCGGGGTAAGGGCCAGGGCCCGGGCAATGGCGACCCGCTGCTGCTGGCCGCCGGAGAGCTGATGGGGATAATAGCCCAGCTTGTCCCCCAGGCCAACCCGGCGCAGAAGCTCCGTGCAGCGGGCCTCGATCTCCGCGTTTATCTCCCGGCGCCTCGCCTTATAGCCCTCCTGCTCCTTTGCCTGGAGCTTGGGTGCCAGAGACACGTTTTCCAGGGCCGTATACTGGGGAAACAGGTTGAAATTCTGGAAAACCAAGCCAAAATGGAGCCTGTTGCGGCGAATCTCGCTCTCGCTGAGCGTGCGCTGGCCGGCAGAGTCAAAAAGGGTCTCTCCGTTTACAGAAATCCGGCCGGAGCTGGGGATCTCCAGAAAATTCATGCAGCGCAGCAGCGTGGTTTTGCCGCCGCCGGACGGGCCGATAATGGAAAGGGTCTCCCCCTGCTCCATGGAAAAACTGACGCCCCTGAGCACCTGAAGCTCGTCAAAGCTCTTGCACAGCGCCTTTACCTCCAGCAAAGCCATATCTTTCTCCCTCCCTTACACACGGAAATAATCCAGCTTCTTTTCAAGCCGGGCCAGAAGCAGTGTCAGTACGCCGCTGAAGGCCAGATAGTACACCGCCGTGAAAAACAGCGGCCAGATAATCCCGTCGGACTTGATGAAAGCCTGGCCGTTCCAGATGACCTCGTACACGGCAATAACACGGGCCAGAGAGGTGTCCTTGACCAGCGTGATCACCTCATTGCCCATGGGCGGAACAATGCGCTTTACAACCTGCATCAGGGTCACTTGAAAGAATATCTGCCGGTTGGTCATGCCCAGCACCTGGCCTGCCTCACGCTGGCCGCGGGGCACGCCCTCGATACCGCCTCTGAATATCTCTGAGAAATAGCAGGCATAGTTGAAGATAAAGGCCACCATGGCGGCGATAAAACGCCCGGAGGAGCCGCTGCCCCACCAGTTGTTCCCCAGAAGCAGGCCCGGGCCATAGTAGATAATCAAAAGCTGAAGCATCAGCGGGGTGCCGCGGACAATCCACACAATGAATTTGACGGGAAAGCTCAGCACCTTGAATCGGCTCATGGAACCGAAGGCGATTATAAAGCCCAGAGGGATGGCCCCGGCAAGCGTCAGGGCAAATATCTCGAGCGTTTTCAGGAAACCCTCGGCAAGGGATTGCATTACTGTTTGAAACATGGCTGACCTCGACAGTCTCAAAGCAGAGAGACGCTCGGCCCCTCTGCTTTAATTTGATGATGTGTTATTATAATAAGCTATACTTGTTTATTTTGCAATAATGGATTCCTGGACGCCGTAGGTATTGGCAATTTCCATCACGGTGCCGGCGCGATAAGCCTCGGCATAGAACTTGTTGAAAGCCTCGGTCAGATCGCTTCCGGTGCGGAAGCCGACGCCGTATTCCTCCGTGGTGAGTTTGACGGTGTAGGTCAGGTCGGGATAGCTGGTTCCCTCGCCTATCATGGCGCCGGCCATGAGCAGGTCGATAATGCAGGCATCGGATGTGCCGGCGGCAACTTCCATAAGCGCGGCGGCCTGGTCGGTGACGGCGGTGAAGTCAAGGCCGGCCTCAGTAGCGGCAGCCTCGCCGGCGGAGCCGGACTCAACCGCAAAGCTCAGCTCCGCAAGGCTCGCTGCGTCCTGGTACTTATCAGCCGCGTCGGCCTTGACCACTACCACCTGCGCGTTGTTGCAGTAGGCGTCGGAGCAGCTCATGGCCTTGAGAACCTCATCGGTCAGGGTCATGCCGTTCCAGACGCAGTCAATACTCTTCGCGTCCAGCTCCATGACCTTGTTGTCCCAGCTTATCTCAACAAACTCGGCTTCCACGCCAAGGCTCTCGGCAAAGGCTTTGGCCATATCGGCGTCAAAGCCGATCCACGCACCAGCGTCGTCCTTGTAATCCATGGGGGCAAAGTCGGTAATGCCGACTACCAGCTTACCCTTGTCCTGAACATAGGCCCGATCGCTGTCAACGGCCGGCGCTTCGGAGGCCGGCGCCTCGGAAGCGGCGGGGGCGGCAGCCTGACCGCAGGCGCAAAGGGCAAACACCATAACGAGACTAAGCAGAAGCGCAATTATCTTTTTCATTTTATTTTCCTCCAGGCAGATTGTTTTTCATTGCAGTAGTATAATAACACATTAGCGAAATAAAGCAATACCCAATTTGCCCTTTTTCTGTGCAAAATTTGCACAGCTTTCAGGGAAAAATCTGTGTTTCCCCTCTTTAATTCCTACTATTTTTATGGTAGATTAACCTCGTAGGAATTAGTGAAAGGAGGCCCTGGCTTGAACGTAACCAGCAAGGGGCGCTACGCCCTGCGGGTGATGCTTGATCTGGCCCAGCACACGGAGGATGGGTACATCTCCCTGAAAACCATTGCCGACCGGCAGGGTTACTCCATGAAATACCTGGAGATGATAGTAGGAAGCCTGAAAAAAGCCGCTCTGGTAGACAGCACTCGGGGCAAAGACGGCGGATACAGGCTTTGCCGTGCGCCCGGTGAATATACCGTAGGCGAGATCCTCCGTTCCATTGAAGACAATCTGGCTCCGGTTGCCTGCATCAAATCCGGCAGCATTGACTGCGAGCACGCCGGAGAATGCATGACCGTGCCCATGTGGAAGGAGCTGGATGACATTACCAACGCCTATCTGGACACCGTAAGCCTGACGGACCTGCTTACAGGCGAAAAATGGAAATCAAACTAAACAGTTTTTTATAAAGAAAGGATTGGAACTATGTTTGTATATGCCGACAATGCAGCCACCACCAGCGTCAGCAAGACCGCGCTGGACGCCATGCTGCCCTATCTGACAACCGAGTACGGCAACCCCTCCAGCCTTTACGGCTTTGCCCAGCACGCCACCGAGGCGCTGGCCAATGCCCGGGCCACCGTGGCCGCCTGCATCGGTGCGGACCCGAAAGAAATTTACTTTACCTCCGGCGGAAGCGAAGCCGATAACCAGGCCATCATCTCCGCTGCCAAGGCCGGAGCCAGGAAGGGCAAGAAGCACCTTATTTCTACCAAATTTGAGCACCACGCAGTGCTTCACACCCTGAAAAAGCTTGAAAAAGAGGGCTTTGATGTAACGCTGCTGGACGTGCACGAGGACGGCGTGGTAAGGCTTGAGGATCTGGCCGCCGCTATAAGGGAGGATACCTGCCTTGTCACCGTGATGTTCGCCAACAACGAGATTGGCACCGTTCAGCCCATCGCGGAGATTGGCGCCCTTTGCCGCGAGAAGGGAATTCCCTTTCATACCGACGCGGTTCAGGCCGCGGGCCATATGCCCATTGATGTCAAGGCCATGAATATTGACATGCTCTCCATGTCCGGCCATAAATTCCATGCGCCCAAGGGCGTGGGCGTGCTCTACGCTAAGCGGACCATGCCCATCTTTAACCTCATCGAGGGCGGCGCCCAGGAGCGGGGCCGCCGGGGCGGCACGGAGAATGTGGCGGGCATCGTGGCCCTGGCCGCGGCGCTCAAGGAGTCCGTGGACAACATGGAGACCAACACCGCGAAGATCATCCCCATGCGGGACAAGCTCTTCGCGGAACTGAGCAAGATTCCCCACAGCAAGATAAACGGCAGCCTTGCGCATCATGTCCCCGGCACGGTGAACATGTGCTTTGAGGGCATTGAGGGCGAGTCCCTGCTGCTGATGCTGGACGCCAACGGAATCTGCGCCTCCTCCGGCAGCGCCTGCACCTCCGGCTCCCTTGACCCCAGCCATGTGCTCCTCAGTCTGGGCCTGCCCCATGAGGTAGCCCACGGCTCCCTGCGCCTGTCTATCGGCGAATACAACAGCATGGAGGAAATCGACCATATTATTGAGGTCGTTCCCAGGGTGGTGCGCTATCTGCGGGACATGTCCCCCGTGTGGGACGAGCTTGAAAAGGGCCAGCGGCCCCATCTTATCTGATAAAAACTTTTTTATACAACTTTTCCCAATCAGGAATACAGGAGGAAAAAAATATGGCACTTTACAGTGATAAGGTCATGGACCATTTTCAGAACCCCCGCAACGTGGGCAAACTGGATGACGCCGACGGCATCGGCGAGGTCGGCAACGCCAAGTGCGGCGACATTATGCGCATGTACATCAAGGTGGATAACGGCATCATTACCGACTGCAAGTTCAACACCTTCGGCTGCGGCAGCGCCATCGCTACCAGCTCCATGGCCACCGAGCTTATAAAAGGCAAGCCCATTGAGGAGGCTCTGCAGCTTTCCAACAAAGCTGTGGTGGAAGCTTTGGACGGCCTGCCCGCCCACAAGATCCATTGCTCCGTCCTGGCCGAGGAGGCCGTCCGCGCCGCTGTCAAGGATTACTACGACAAAAACGGCATCGACCTGGATGTGGTGAAGGAGATCAAGCTGGCTCGCCGTGCCCGCATCTCCGAGTATGTTAAGGCGGTGCCCGCCGCCGAGTATCACGAAGGCTGTAGCGGCATCTGGAGCATCCCCTGCGATATCGCGCTGCCCTGCGCCACGCAGAATGAGATCGACGAGGCCAGCGCCAAGCTGCTTGCCGCAAATGGCTGCAAGGTAGTGTGCGAGGGCGCGAACATGCCCTCCACGCTGGAGGCCACCGAGCTGTTTTTGCAAAA
>OLPA01002540.1_pt1 | contig 13469 bp, 12 predicted proteins | sample 1672811 | NCBI WGS metagenome assembly OLPA01 (sample SAMEA3136726, study PRJEB25190) | human gut metagenome | biome: human gut; feature: human-associated habitat; material: faeces | place: Austria | collected 2013
AATCAAATGAAAAAAACGACTGCAAAATATGAATATGTTTTGTTTGACCTTGACGTCACCGATCTGGACGCGGGAGACGATGCGCTCGTCGCACTGGTGAAGCGTCTGCCGCCAGATGCGCTGGCGGGGCTTCGGACCCATTACGCCGACGGCCTGCTGGCCGAACGGGAGGCTGACCGGCGGCTGTGCCGCGCGTTGGACGGAAAATAGCCTTATGCCTTTTCGAGAATCAGCCATTCCTTGGCTTTTTCCACATCCGATTCAAAGCGGACGGCCATGCTGAAGGGGGCCAACCGTCGGGAAAGCTCCCGGCGGACTTTACTGTCCGCCCCCTGGCAAAAACGCCCCAGTCCGTCCAAATGCTCGAACCAGATCATCCCGCTGCGATAGGGCAGGGCAAAGGACTTTTTGCGGAACCCGGGCAGCTCCCGGCCAGATGGCTCCATGGCTTTCTCTGGCTTCATTTGTTTCCTCCCATGCTTTTCTTTATTATTCTCAATGATTAATCAAAAACGCTGAAAAAAAGCGAGTTCTTTCCTTCGGTGACAAAGGCCACGCATAGCGAGATCCAGTTCATACGCCGTCTGCCGGAAGGAAACTGTGGCAAAATCCCAATATCATCCGCAGAAATGGCTCATTTGTCCATTCTTTTCGCGGCAGTATCGAGATAAGCCCCCAACAACATTCATCCATCACCATTTCCACTCCCGCCCCACTTACCCTGGATGCGCCCCGCAAGTCCAGAGGGGGCGCGGCGTCACCCCGGTTGCATCGAAAGGCGGGGGACGATATAATAAGCGGCTGCATCAACCTTACCGGCGTGCTGAAGGTTCGCACCACCAAGGCCTTCGGCGAATCCACCGTATTCAAAATACTAGAGCTTATGGAGAATTCCAGCTCACATAAATCCCGCTCCGAGAACTTCATATCCAGGTTCGCCCGGGCGTATACCCCTGCCGTATGCTGCAGCGCATTGGCCCTCGCCATACTGCCCCCCGTTATAAACCTCATGATGGGCATGCCGGGCGGCTGGGAAATATGGGTATACCGGGCATTGACCTTCCTGGTAATCAGCTGCCCCTGCGCGCTGGTGATAAGCATTCCGCTGAGCTTCTTCGCCGGATTGGGCGGTGCCGGCAAGGAGGGTGTGCTGATAAAGGGTTCCAACTACCTTGAGGCCCTGTCCCAGACCAGCATAGTGGTATTCGACAAGACCGGCACACTCACCCGGGGCGTGTTCGAGGTGAGCGGGATCCACCACAACACTATCCCGGAGGAAAAGCTTATTGAGCTGGCGGCGCTTGCGGAGTGCGCCTCCTCCCACCCCATCAGCAAGAGCCTGCAAAGGGCCTACGGCAGGGAAATAGAGCGCGACCGGGTCACCGGCATACAGGAGATAAGCGGCAGCGGCGTCATCGCAAGGGTGGACGGCGCAGAGGTGGCCGCCGGCAACGGCAAGCTCATGAAGCACATGGGCGTAGATTACATGGACTGCCACAGCTCAGGCACCATAATACACATCGCCATAGACGGCAAGTACGCCGGCCACGTGGTTATATCCGACGTTGAAAAGCCCACCTCCAGGGCGGCCATAGCCGAGCTGAAGAAGATAGGCGTGAAAAAGACCGTCATGCTCACGGGCGATATGGGCCGCGTTGCGGAGCACATGGCCAAAAAGCTTGGGGTAGACCAGTACCGCAGCGACCTGCTGCCGGCAGATAAGGTAGCAGAGGTGGAAAAGCTGCTTGCCGAAACCGGCAGGAAAGGCAAGCTGGCCTTCGTGGGGGACGGCATAAACGACGCCCCGGTACTCTCCCGGGCGGATATAGGCATAGCCATGGGCGCCATGGGTTCAGACGCCGCCATAGAGGCCGCCGACATAGTCCTTATGGACGACGACCCCATGAAGATATCCAAGGCCATAAAGATATCCAGAAAATGCATCGGCATAGTCTACCAGAATATAGCGTTTGCCCTTGGCGTAAAGGCGCTCTGCCTGATACTTGGCGCGCTGGGCATAGCCAACATGTGGGCGGCCATATTCGCCGATGTGGGCGTAATGGTCCTGGCCGTGCTCAACGCCATACGGGCGCTGTATGTGCACAAGCTGTAAGCGGCAAAATAAGAAAATGCCCCCGGAAAATGGGGATGATAAATTATATTCCCCATTACCGGAGATGCCGGGCTGCATATATTGTGCAGCCCGCTTCATACCGCATAATCCACCTATCCCGACGGACAGCGGGGAGTAGCAACCGCCCCTTCCTGTTGACTCCCTCCCGTTTCTCAGTTACAATTAAGTATATAAACGGGCATTATGAAAGAAAAGGAGCCTGGATATGGGCATTATAAAGGCCTTTGGCACGGCGGTGAGCAGCGCCGCCGCCGACCAGTGGAAGGAATGCTTTTACTGCGGCAGCATGGAGGGCGGCCTGCTCCAGACCAGAGGCGTCAGGATGGAAAGCGCCCGGAGCGTCAACCGCGGCAGCAGCGACGTCATAACCGACGGCTCCCTGATAATAGTGGCGGACGGCCAGTGCGCCATAGCTACCGAGTCCGGCGCCATAATCGGCGTATACGACCAGCCGGGGGAGAACATCTTCAGCAGCAAAAGATCCGCCGGCATATTCAGCAAGGGCGGCGTAGGCAGCCTTATAGGCGACATAATGAGCCGCGCACAGTTCGGCGGCGACATAGTGCCGGTGACGCAGCGGCTGTATTACATAAATACTCTTGAGATACCCGGCAGCCCCTTTGAGGTGAACGCCCCCATACCCTTCAGGTTCCGTGACCCAAACACCGGGCTGGACATGGACGGCGGCGTGTTCTGCGCGGGAATGTACTCTTACAGAATTGCCGACCCTGAGCTGTTCTTCAAAAACCTCTCCGGCAACGCCAACGCCTACTATTCAAGCTCCGTAACGCCGCAGATGGACTCTGAGCTGCTATCCGCACTGCAATGGGCTCTCGCCCTGCTCTCGGAAAAGGGCATGAGGCCAAGCCAGCTCATAGGCTGCACTCAGGAGCTCTGCGACAGCCTTAATCTGGCGCTCAAGGAAAGCTGGAGCGGGCAGAGGGGCCTCGCCATAGCATCCATAGCCTTGAGCTCTGTGGACGTTGTGGATATAAACACCATGCAGTTGCTGCAGCAAAGCGCCGCTCTGCGCCCTTCCCATATGGGGGCGACGGAGGATTAGTTCAGATCCGGCACATATAAAAAAGCCCAGCACTGGCTGGGCTTTTTCGATTGGTTCGGCTTTATCGGTGGGAAAACTCCACATACACCGGGTTGTCCGGGTCACTGCCAATGTAGCCGGTCAGAACGCCGGGGGCATAGTCGAAATAGTCGAACTCGCCGAAGCTTCCGCCGTCCATGGCGTATATGCGGTATATGCCGTCGGAGATGGCGCAGTATTCCTTGGCGCACAGCTCCCCGCCGTTTTCACTGAGGGTCAGTGTCTCGCCGTCTATTGCCACAGCGTAGCCCTCATCGCTGCTCCAGGGGGCGCAAAGGTCTTCCGCCTGCTCCGCCATGTCGTAGCTCAGGCCGTCAAGCTGCTGCACATAGTTCGGGTTCTCCATACCGTCCTTGTCCATTGTCCGGTCGGTCACGAAATGGCGGTAGGCCAGCGCGCCGCCCCATATTACCATGGCTATGGCGGCGAGTATTATTATCCATTTGAGCATGGGCCGCTTCCGCTTTGCCATATCGCCCCTACTTTACCGGGCTGCCGCAGTACTCGCAGCAGCCGGAGGCGTCCGGGAAGGTGTTCGCGCCGCAGCAGGGGCATATCACCGCCTGCCTGGGGGCCTTGGCGGCGACGATGTTCTCACGGACAGTCTCCCGCACGTGGGTCAGCGCGTCCACTATCTCCTGCCCCAGCTTTTCATAGGAGAGGTACTCCATGCTGGAGCGGGGATCTACGGCCTTTGGCATGAGGCCGGTGCTGCCCAGGTTGTTTATCTCTATGGAGCTGTCGTTGAGGCGGAACTTCATCTCGTTGAAGTAGGGATGGTTGACGCTTATTATCACTTCGAAATCATAGCTGTACTCATAGCGGGGCGGGTTATAGCTCACTTGCTTGCCGTCGGGGCCCTCCCGCTTTATCTCGGAGCGGCTCTCGTCCACGTCCACCCGGCAGCCTGTCACCTGTGAGTAATCCAGCACGTCGGGGTTGGCGTCCTGAATGTTCCGGGCGTAGGTCACCATGAATTTCTGTGCGTCCTCGTCCAGCAGTATCCTGGTGCTGCTGCCCAGCGTCCGGGTTATGTGGAAGTTGGCTACCGCCTCCTTGTTGCGCTCCCGGTATTCAAGCTGCTCCTTTATCTCGGCCACGGTGCTGCTGCGCCTGTCGGAAAACCATGGTGACAGCTTCTTGGCGCAGTCCTTGCAGAGGTTGCCGTCTTCCAGCTTGCGGTTGCCCAAAAGCCCTATCTTCTCGCCGCATATATCGCAGTATTTTTTGTCAAACAGTCCCATATAATATCTCCTTTCTGAATTTTTGCATTTATCCCCCGGCTTGGGTCTGTCTCCTTCCGGGGGCGTTTTTTTATTACGGTACGTATACTTCCTCAAGCCCCGTCACCATGCCGGAAAAGGTGCTGACCTCCGCCAGCATGGAGTTGCCGTCCTCCGCCATCATGCGCATATAGGCCAGATACTTCTCCGCCGTCAGGGGTATGGTGTCCTCCCAGGGCTCGTCGCTGTCCCAGTTGAGCAGCGTAAATATGACGTCGGAGTCCTTGAGCACCGTGGCGGTGTGGAACACCTCCTGGTCCGGGCAGACCAGCATGCCCTCGTTGCCGTAGAAGTCGTCGTAGGTTAGGCCGTATCTCGCCATGCTTTCCTCAAGGTCCTCGTCACAGAGGCTTATCACGGGGCGGAGCTTAAGCTCAAATGCGTCCTCGCTTTCGCCATAAAGGCTGACGAGGTACAGCGCTCCTCCTTCATCGTCCGTATCGGGCGCGGCGGTCTGCTCCGGCTCCTGCGCGGGTGTTGCTTCCGCCTTGGGCATCTCTATGGGCCGCCGGGTAGGCTCGGGGGCGGATACGGCTATGCTGTTTACCAGCGCGTCGGCCAGCTCGTCGTCTCTTGCGCAGCCGCAGAGCAGCAGCGCGCAGAGCGCAAGCAGCACTATCTGTCTCATGCCCAGGGGTCCTCTTGGGCAGGGATGCGGATGCCTGTGAGTATGCTGGAATACTCCCAGAGATACCAGTTGTCCCCCTTCTGCCTGAGCTTGATGGGCCGGGCAGCGTCTGCGCCCGCTGTCTTTAAAAACAGCCGCATATACCCCTCCTCGCAGTCCTGGGGCCGCTGGTCGGGGTAGAAGTTTAAAACATACGGCTGGGTTGGCCCGTAGCCGTTCTCCGGGGTGGCCCCGTCGAAGTAGGCCAGAGGCAGGTATTTTTTATCTCTCAGCCTGTCCCGTATGAACTGTGAGTCTATGCCTGTCATGGGCCGGGGGCCCCGCAGCATGTCTATAGCCTTTTCTCCCGCCGCCTTGTCCTTTGTGTAAAGGTTCAGCGCCAGCAAAAACAGGGCGCAGGTATTCTCGGGCTTTGTAAGGTCATTGCACAGCGCGCTGAACTCCTCCAGCGTGTCGGGCAGTCTGTCAAAGATTATCTGCATATCTTTTCCCTCCATGGTTATGGGGTCTTCCGCCGGCGGCTCGGCCTGCTCTGTTGCAGCAGCCCCGGTCTGCTCCGGTTCCGGCTCGGCCTGATCGGTCACAACGGGCTGGGCCTGCTGGGTCTGAGCCTCCGGCAGTTCTATCTCGTCCAGCCTTTTGCCGCTTTCCGGCAGGGCCTGTTCAACCGGGCTCTGGGTTTTTGACGGCATATCAGGCGCCTCCGGAGCCCTGGAGCAGCCCGCGGCGCTTAGCATCAGCGCCGCCAACAGCAGTGAAACTATTCTTTTCATTTATTTTTTATTGGGTATATAGGGTATTATCTGCCGCGCCAGCCTGCCTATGGTCATGGTCTGAAGGTGCACCTTGCCGGGGCCGGTTATTACGGTATCGAACAGGCTCTCGCCGCCGAATATCACGTTCTTCACGCCCTTGACCATCTGTACGTCCATGGAGCAGGTCTCGTCCATCACGGCCAGTACGCCGGTATCGCATATAAGCTGCTCGCCGGGGGCAAGGTCATAATCCTGACAGAAGCCGTCCACCTCCAGGAATACCAGGCCGGGGCCGGTGACCTTCTGCATTATAAAGCCCTCGCCGCCAACAAGGCCGGCCCCCAGCTTCTTCTGGAAGTGCATGGCGAGCTGCACGCCGTAGGTAGCGCAAAGGAAGGCGTGCTTCTGGCAGATAATGCTTTGGCCGGGGCCAAGCTCCCGGGCTACTATCCTTCCGGGGAAGGAAGATGAAAACGCTATTTCCGCAGGGGCCTGTGCCGTATAAAGGTTCATGAACAGGCTCTCGCCCATGAGTGCCCGGCCAAGTGCCTTGCCGGCGCCGCCGAGGGCCGTGACCTCGGATGCCACGGGGCCCCTGGACCAGGTCCTGCCGCCCGCCTCGCTTATCATGGTCTCGCCGGGGTTGAGGTTGATTATGACGGCGGGTAAGCTTCCGCCCTCTATTCTGTACTGCATATATCTTTTCTCCCTGTTTTTTTGATTTATTTGGTTTTACCTTTGCCTATTGCGCGTTAAGGTCCACCTTGAACAGCTTGGCTATCTCCTCGAGGCTCTTGCCCTTGTAGAATCCTACGCCGTCCTTGTCGATGTAGGGGTAGTCGTTTTCATAGTCCCACTTCGCGCCCGGCCTCCTGAGGCAGCCCAGCATCTTGAGAACGTTGCCCTCGCCGTCGTCGGCTATGCCTATCACCCAGAGCCTGTCATACTCCGCCTCGTACTCCACAAGGCTGCCCTCTGCCAGGGGCTGATCCATGAACCTGCCGCCTATCTTGAAGTAGCGGTAGCTGTCGTCCTGATATTCCGTTGCGGAGGTTATCTTGAAGTTGTACTGGTTTGCCCCGTCAAAGGCCGCGCCCACGAAGGGCTTCAGCTCGCCCGCGTCCTCGTCATAGGTTATCCTCGCCAGTATCTCGCACTGGTTGCGGTTGTTCGCCTCGTATACGCCGGTGCAGTCATAGTATTCCGCCATGCCGTGCCAGTCGCCGAGGAAGTCGTTTATAAACTCCATATCGGGCTGGCTGTCGGGCGCTGCCGCCTGCTCCTCGCCCTTTTTGCCGAAGGAGGCGAAATCGCCCTTGCTTTTGCCCTCCTCCGCGGCCTCGCTCTCATATACCATTATCAGCGAATTGCCGGGGAAGGTGAGGGTTATCCTGCCGCCCTCCAGCGCGTAGTCCAGCTCCGCGCCGCCCTCTATCTTTACCTTGCCCGCCTTTTCGTCCACCTTTATGGCGTTGGTCTGGGAGCCGGTATAGTTTATCTCGCCCGTGCCGTCGGCGTTGATCTTCAGGAACATGCCCTCCGCCATGCCGCCCGCTTCAAGCTGGCTGCGTGTGAGGGTGGTCCCCGCCGTGGTCATGGAGTATACCTCGTACTCTCCGGCCGCCGCGCAGGAGGCGGGGGAGACTTCCCCGCCGTCCTTGGGCTTGCCCTTGCCGCAGCCAGCCATGGGAAGCACCATGGCTGCCGCCAGCAGGAGCGCCGTAAACAGCTTTATCCTTTTCATAGGCCCGCGCTCCGTTTTGTTACTTGAAGGAGATGCTGTTGAGGACCGCGTCGCCCTCGCTGCCCGCTCCTATGTCTACCTTGGATATCTTTATGGAGAGCCAGCCGCCGCCCGGCACCTCGCCGTAGTACTCCGTCCACTGCATTCCCACGTTCTTGTAGGAGCGCGCCTTGAGCTCCACGCCGCCTATGGTGCGGGTACCCTCGTCCTTGAGGTTCTCATAGTTCTTCTCGTAGTAATTGAGCTTGTCGCTGCTGGGGTAGATGTCAAACTGTATGCGGGGGTCGCCGGAGAACAGATGTTCCGGGTCGTCCACGTTGTAGAGGTACATGGTGGTGAGCTCATGGCTGAGCTTCCAGCCGCTCTCGGGGAGCGTCACGGAAACGTCAATCGATGTATCCTTGGAGTAGTCGCTTACGGTCTCCGTGATGGTGCCGCTGTCAAAGCCCTCGGCGGGGGCGGCGCTCTGCGCCGGGGTCTCGGTGGTATTTTCTACGGGGGCCTCTGCCGTGGCGCCCTGCGCCTCTGCGCCTAAGTAGCCTATCGGGGCCTCGCCCACGGGCGGCATTTCGCCCTCGGCTATGAGGTCATTGTATTCGTCCATGGCGGGGGGCAGGAGGTTGTAGCCGTCAGCTATCTCCTTATCCCAGCTCGCGCCCCAGGGCTTCATGAACACCATGAACTCCATGTAGTATTCGTCCTGCTCGAAGGTGTCGCCCATGCAGTACTGGTCGGTGTAATCCTGCCGGGGCAGGAGCATCCAGTTGTATACGCTGTCCAGATCCTGGCCGAGCATCTCGACGGAGGTGGCGGTGAGGCTCGTCTCCGTAGCCTCGCACTCGCCCGCCGCCGCAGGCGCATCGTAGTCGTTGAATACATAGAGGTCGAAGGTACCCTTGTTGTCGGTGCCCAGGTCTATGACCATCAGCGCATCGTATACCGCGCCGTCGGAGAGGTAATCGAAGTTCTTCTGCTCCACCACCTGGAAGCTGCCGTACCATGCGCCGTTCCACTTCCTCTGGGCCGCGGTGTATCCGTCCTCGCCTATCTCGCCGTCGCTGCTGGTCATGCCGGGGCCGTCCACCATATGGTCTGTATAGCCGCCCTCCTTCTGGAAGGTGAGGTTGACGCCCATGCCCAGCACGTCCTCAAGAACCAGGGTGCCCTGATTAAGAGTGCCGTCGCAGTTGAGGCCCTTGCCCTTGACGTTTATATCGGTGCCGTCCAGCGTCCACTTTATGTTGTACTGCTCGCCGTCTATGGTGAACACGCACTTATCCTTGGCCTTCAGCTCTATGGATACGCCGCCCTCCCATACGTCCGTAACGTCCATCTCTATGCCGTACATCTCGGCGGTGGTGGCGTTGTATACGCCCAGGTTGGGATCAAAGGCATCCTTTACAGCGCCGGTGCAGCCCCTTATAAGCAGCACTATGAGCAGCAGGAACACCAGCACCGCGCCGCCTATTATAAAGGGAGCCTTGCTCTTGCCGGACTTGGCCTTGGGCGCCCTTGGGGCCTTGGGGGCCTTACTGGCCTTTGCGCCGGGGGTATAGGCGGTGTTGGCGGTGTTGGCGTTATAGCTGTATCCGCCGCCCTGCTGTGCGTTGGGGGTATAGCCGCCCTGTGTGGGGGGAGTATAGCCGCCCTGCGTTGGGGGAGTGTAGCCGCCCTGCGTTGGGGGAGTGTAGCTCTGCTGTGTGGGCCGGTCGGGTGCGGTGTATTCCATGGGCGCATCCACCGAGTCGGGGTGTATCGCGGGCTCCGCCGGCGCTTCGGGGGTGTACTTCTTTTCCGGCTCCGCCGGCGTTGCCGGCGCGCTCGCCGCAATAGCCGCTCCGCACTCTGTGCAGAATCTGGAACCGTCGGGCAGCTTGGCGCCGCAGTTGGTGCAAAATGCCATTTAATTTTCCCTCCTTGAATAGATTGTCGAAAAATGTCCTGAGTCTTACTTCACACAAAAAATGGGACATTGATTTGTATCTGTATATTGTCGCACAGCCGCGCAAAAAAATCCCCGTACTAAAGTACGGGACGGGGCAAATTTAATTTTGATTTATTCTTCGTTGAGCTCCACCACCAGCTTCGCTTCGCTGGCGGCTATGGCCAGCTGCAGCTTGTTCTCCAGGTTGGTCTTTTGCAGCATGTTGGCAACGTGATACTTTACCGTGGTCACCTCCACTCCCAAGGCCTGTGCTATGGCCCCATAGGACATACCACGGACGAGGCAGCGCAGCACCTTCATCTCGGCGTTGGTAAATTCCGTGCTCCTGGCCGTGCCCACCTCCACCACCGGCGGCGCGTCCGGGAATATATGCTCCCCCGCCATGGTGCGGCGCACCGCCTCCATCAAAAGCTCCTCGTCGGTATCCTTGTACCAGAGGCTGTCCGCCCCGGCCTCGCGGGCGCGCCTCAGCACCTCGCAGTCCACAAGGGATGTCACCACCACTATTTTTATCTCCGGATGGCTGGCCTTTATCTTCTCCACGGCGGCGAGGCCGTTTTCCCGCCGCTCGGTCTGTACGTCCATGAGTATCAAATCGATCCTGCAGGCGTCGCATATGTCCGCCGCCCTGTCCGCCCCGGGTATGGAGGACAGCAGCTCATAGCCCTCCTCTTTTTTAATGTAGCTTTCCAGAATGCTGCGCACCAGCTTCTGATCCTCCACTATCATTACGTTTACCATTTGTTTTCCTCCCCGTATGGCAGCGACGCGCTCAGCGCGAAGTTGGGCCTGCTCTTTATCCTCATGATGCCCCCGGCGTTCTCTATGCGCCGCCTGAGGGCCGACAGCCCGCCGCCCTCGGTTATTTCGTCATCCGGTACCTTGCCGTCGTTGGTTATGTGTATCGCCCAGCCTCCCCTGTACGGCGCGAAGCGGGCGAATATCCGCTTACCCCCGGCGTGGCGTATGCAGTTTGAGGTACATTCCCGTATGGCAAGGGCAAATATGTGCCGCATTTCTGCATCCTTTGGCGCGCTTCCCTCCACTATGACCTCCGCCCCAAGCTCCGCCGCCCGGGCCTTGGCGTACTCTATTGCGTCCTCAGGCTCACCCATGCTGTTGGCTCGGCAGAGCAGCTCTATGGTGCTTTCCCATGCCTCCGCGCTCTCACGTATGGCCTCCATGCTCTCCCCCTGCCTCAATGCCCGGCGGGCCGAAAGTATGGTATGGCCTATGTCGTCGTGTACCCGCAGCTTCATGGCGAGGGTCTCTTCCTCCCGCACTATCTCCGGCATCCTGTCGTACAGCCGCTTTAATCTCAGGTTGGCGTCCTCAAGGCGGGCGTTTTCTTTTCTAAGCTCCTGCTGGAGGGTTACAAGCCTCGTCACGTCCGAGGCGGTGACCTCCGTATAGCTGCCGCCGCTTTTGTCGGTTATCTGCCGCTCAACGAAGCGCAGCACCGTACCGCTTGGAAATTTATATACCCCCATCTCTGCATCCAGCCGCTCTATGGACTCCGGCGGAGTAGCAAGGGCCCGGTGCAGCTCTTCCAAGGTCTGCACACCGCTGCCCAACAGCTCCGCGCCTACGCTCAACATGCGCCGGTTCATGAGCCGCACAACGCCCCTCTTATCGAAAAAGCACACCGCCACGGGCAGGTTGTCAAAGCTCTCCTTTATGGAATTCATTCCCCGCCCTCCTTTGGTATGCTGAGAGTAAGGTACTGTATGCCGTCCTCGTCTTTTTCTATTATAACATTCGGGAATTCACAACAGAGCGCCCCCATGTCCTCATCGCAGCAGAGGGCCGCCTTGGCGGTGACAGTGCCCTCTCTTTCCCCTGCGTAGAACAGCAGGGAGGAGAGGGAGGTGAGGCTCATTTCCACCGCCGCCTCGAAAAAATCGTATATCATGTTGCCACATTCAGCCGGGAGCAGCCCCTCCATGTCCGCCCTTACGGTGCATTTTATATTGCATAAGCCCAGCCCCGCAGCGGACTCGTTCAGGCACAGGCTCAGCTCCGCCGCCTCCAGGGTGCCTGTCTGCCGCTCCACGAACATGAGGTTGCTGCGCCGCTTTACATATGTGCCTATCACCACAATGTGGCCCAGCAGCCGCCGTGCCTCCTCGGTATCCTCCGTGGCACGGAGCCGGGAGAGAAGCTTCCGAAGCAGCGCGATCTGCCTTTGGGTCTGCCGCTCCACCATGTCGTAGAGCCGGTTTTCCTCGGTGATCTTAAGCCAGTAGGAGCGCTGCTCCGCCTCGGCCTTTAGTACGTCCCCGGTGTCCCGCAATTCGTCCTGCACCGTCTGCAATTGGTCCAGCACGCCCTGCAATTCCGATATGTCCTCCTGCCAGAAAACATAGCCGGAGCTTATTTCCTGCCCCTTGAGCAGGGTGTTTTTATCCAGCTGCACCGGGCCCTCCAGCGCCTGCTCCATTTTCCCGAGGCTTATGGGCAATGCGGAGCAGGAGGCGGATTTTACCCGGAACCTGTGGTCGGTTATCTGAGCCCCTATGGTGGTGGAGCCGAAGAGCTCGTCATAGCCGGTGTTGGACTGTATCAGCCCGCAGCGAATGCAGCCTTCCAGCGCTGCCATAATAGCCAGACACTGGAACACAGTCATATCTCCAGCTATAAGGCGAAGCCATTTCACATCGCTTATATAAAGGGCGGTGTATACAAACGACAGCGCCACAGGCAGTATGGGCAGCCACTGGATACGGCTTTTTGGCCTGCGGCATTTTTCAATCATCACAATAATAGTCCCTGCGGCGCAGACCGCCGTCCAGGCCACTACGGCAAAGTACCCGATAGAGTGCGCCGCATTGCCGCCAGTCCATATCTCGGCGTCGGCCGGAAACGCAAAAACCAGCTGGTGCCGGTCGTTGGTCAGCACCATCGCCATAAACGCAAATGTGGGTATATACAGAAGCCTCGTCCAGCCCGGCAGCTTGTAGTTTTCCGGCCTGCCCAGCGACATTGCTATGAACACCGTTATCAGGGGTATCAGCAGTATAGGTATATAATAGCTGTACCACAGCCTCCGCGCCGAGGCGACGGATAAGTTAAATTCATATTTGATAGCCCGCTCCGTAAGCCAGAGCAGCATGAGAAGGGCGATAGCCGTAAGGTACCGCCGGGTCTGGGCCTGAATTATGCGCCTCTGCACCGACACGCTCCATGCCGCCGTCAGCCCCATGTATATACCGCTCCTTATGATGGAGCCCAGGCCCGGGGCCCCCTCGGGGCTGCCCAGGATGCGGGCGGCCATGGCGCAGAGTATCAGCAGTGCCACTATGCAGCATATGAGGATATCCCTTTTTTTCGCCGCAGATAAGCTCATCGGAACAGCTCCCCCCACATGAGCCACACCCCCTGATCCTTGTGCTCCTCCTTCGGGGTCTTATGGCAAAGGCCGGAGACCCGGTTCACGTCCGCTCCCAGCTCTATCATGCGCTTGACGTAGTACTTGCCGTCATCTATCGTTATGCCCGTGCCGGAAAAGAGGCTGGGCTTCACGAGGATGGCAAAATCCTCGCCGCACTTGGCGCGGACCTTGTTGATGATGTTTTCCACAAAGCGGAAGCGGTTTTCCGCACTGCCGCCGTACTTGTCCGTGCGCTTGTTGCTGTCCCTGCCCAGGAACTGGACGCAGAGGTAATAGCCCGTGGCGTGTATCTCCACGCCGTCAAAGCCCGCGAGCTTCGCGCGGTAGGCGCCCTCGGCGTACTTGTCCTCTATGGCCTCGATTTCAGGGATAGTCAGCTCGCGCGGGGTTTCGCGCTCGACGCCGATGACGTAGAACATCGGCATGGCTATGGGCGAGGGGCCGACGGGCTGGCCGCCGATTATCTCGCGCTTCGCGCCGCGGCCCG
>OLPA01002542.1_pt1 | contig 13467 bp, 12 predicted proteins | sample 1672811 | NCBI WGS metagenome assembly OLPA01 (sample SAMEA3136726, study PRJEB25190) | human gut metagenome | biome: human gut; feature: human-associated habitat; material: faeces | place: Austria | collected 2013
AAAAAATAGACAATAAAAAAGTCTGAAAACCGTGGTTTTCAGACAAATTGTGGTGGAGGTGAGGGGAATCGAACCCCCGTCCGAAAGCATGCCTGCACGGTTTTCTCCGAGCGCATCCATGGTTTTGGGATTCCCCTCGCCGCACGCCCCATGGCGGGCTTGCGGCTACGGTAGCTTCATTTTTACGGGCAGCGCCTCAAAGCTTTGGCGCGCTCGTTCCCCGCTTCAATGACACCGTTTGCCTGACCAGCGGGCGGTCAGGGACGGCGCGCGGCATTACGCCGCGAAAGCGTATTCGCTATTGTCAGTTATTGTTTTTCCCCGTTGTTGCGCGGTGCAGGGTCCGCGGCTCGCTTACCGTGTATTCATTCACTCCCGTCGAAACCAGAACACCCCCATGTGTGCCGCCTATTCATGCTGGCGAAGCGCGCGTTCCATTTCGCGCTTGGCGTCGCGCGCGGCGGCGGCGTCGCGCTTGTCGTGCAGGTGCTTGCCCCGGCACAGGCCCAGCTCCAGCTTCATCCGCCCGTCCTTGAGGTAAACCTTGAGGGGAATCAGCGTGTAGCCCTGACGGCTCACCAGGCCGCTGAGCTTGCGGATCTCGCTTTTGTGCAGGAGCAGCTTTTTGGGGCGCAGCGGGTCGCCGTTGGAGAAGCTGCCCTGCTCGTAGGGGCTGATGTGCATGCCCTCGGCAAACACCTCCGTCCCGCGCACCATGGCGAAGCTCTCCTTGAGGTTCACCCGGCCCTGGCGCATGCTCTTGACCTCGGTGCCCTTGAGGCAAAGGCCGCATTCGTAGGTTTCCTCCACGAAGTAATCGTGATACGCCTTTTTGTTCTGCGCTACCGGCTTGATGCCCCGCTGGTGCGGCATGGGGGAAACCTCCTTTCGCGGTTGTTCTCACAGCATGTTATTATAGCACGGGTTCACATCAAAGCGCAAGCACTTGCCAAGGCCGAAGAGGCGGCTTATAATGATGCTATGTTTCCGTAAAGGGGGAAGATTCCGTGGCGGATACCATTGAAAGCGTAGCGCGCCGCGCGCGCGAAGCATCCTTTTCGCTGGCAGGGGTTGACCTGGAGGTGCGAAACCGGGCGCTGGAGGCCATCGCACGGGAGATTGAAAGCCATGTGGATGACCTGCTGACCGTCAATGCCGCCGATGTGGAGGCGGCGACGGCCGAGGGCCTGAGCGCCCCGCTGCTGAGCCGCCTCAAGCTGACCCGCGCCAAGTGCGCCGGCATGGCGGAGGGGCTGCGTTCCCTGGCCGCGCTGCCCGACCCGCTCGGGCAGGTGCAGTATGCCAAGGAGCTCTCGCCGGGGCTGGACCTGTACCGCGTCAGCTGTCCCATCGGGGTGGTGGGCGTCATTTTTGAAAGCCGGCCGGACGCGCTGGTGCAGATCGCCTCGCTTTGCCTCAAAAGCGGCAACGCCGTGCTGCTCAAGGGCGGGCGCGAGGCTGCCAGGACCAACGAGGCGCTGGCCAATCTGATCGTTGCCGCGGCAAAGGCGTGCGGCCTTCCGGACGGCTGGTGCGCGCTGCTGCACTCCCGCGAGGACGTGCAGGAAATGCTGCGTCAGCATGAATGGATTGATCTGATCATCCCGCGCGGCAGCAACGCCTTTGTGCGCTACATCATGCAAAACAGCGAGATCCCCGTGCTGGGCCATGCGGAGGGCCTGTGCCACGTCTATGTGGATGATCCCTGCGACCTGGATGTGGCCTTGCGGGTAACGGTGGATAGCAAGGCGCAGAACCTGTCCGTGTGCAACGCGGCGGAGACGCTGCTGGTGCATGCCGGCATGGCGTCCGCCTTTTTGCCCGAAGCGGCGCGGCTGCTGCGCGAAAAGGGCATTGCCCTGCGCGGCGACGAACGCGCGCGCGCCCTGATCGCCTGCGACCCGGCCACCGAAGAGGACTGGGCCACCGAATATCTGGATGCGGTCCTTTCCATTCGCGTGGTAGATGGCCTGGAACAGGCGGTGGCGCACATCAACCGCTATGGCTCGCACCATACGGACTGCATCGTTACCACGGACCGCGCGCACGCCGAATACTTCATGAACCGGGTGGATAGCGCCGACGTGTTCCTCAACTGCTCCACGCGCTTTTCGGACGGCTTCCGCTATGGCCTGGGCGCTGAGGTGGGCATTGCCACGGGCAAGCTGCATGCACGCGGCCCCATGGGGATGGAGGGCCTTTGCACCTACAAATACCGCCTGTACGGCAATGGTCAGACCCTCTCGCAGGTGGATAGCGGAGAAATCGCCCTTACCCACCGCGAAATTGAACCCCGTCTGCCCTGACGCAGGGCAGCGCCGCACGCGCCGGCCGCACAGGCCGGCGCGTCTTTTTTAGCCAAAGGCGCGCCGGCGAGATCATGGCCCCCAGCGCGATGGGGGAGGGCGCGCCTGCCCGCTTGACCGCCGCGCCGTCTGACGCGGAGGCCCCTGCAACGCCGAACGGCGCGCTGGAAGGCAAGTTCGCATCATTGCACTATTCTATGCCGCTCTCCGGATGTCCGCCGTCTTGATTTACCAGGACAAAGCGTTGCAATGGAACCAAGCGCCGGATACGGCGGGGAAGGGGGGAAAACGTCATGGGATACGAACTGACGCAAAAGTGCGTGACGGCATACTGCCGCGCCATGCGCGAGGAAGAAAAAAGCCCTGAAACGGTAGAAAAATACCGCAGGACCGCATGCGCATTCGCCAGATGGCTGGATGGCCGGGAGGTGACAAAGGAGCTGGCGGCTCAATGGAAGGCCAGCCTGTTGACGGCTGGTTATGCGCCGGCCTCCATCAACGCCATGGTATCGGCCATCAATGGGCTGTTCCGTTTTTTGGTATGGGACGGATTCCGGGTGAGATTCCTGCGGGTACAGCGCAGATTGTTTCGGGAGGCGAGCCGGGAGCTGACCCGCGAGGAGTACGACCGGCTGCATACGACAGCCTCCGCGATGGGTCGGAAACGGCTTTGCCTGCTGATGGAAACGCTCGCGGCAACCGGCATGCGGGTGAGCGAAGCACGGTATATCACGGTGGAGGCAGCCCGGCGAGGCTGTGCGGAAATCGCGCTCAAGGGCAAGATTCGCGTGATCCTGCTTTCCGGCAAGCTGTGCCGCAAGCTGCTACGGTACGCGCGAGAGCAAAGGATTCTGTCCGGAGCAATCTTCCGCACGCGCAGCGGCAGGGAGATGAGCCGCCACCAAATCTGGATGGAGCTCAAGGGGTTGTGCTCCCATGCGCGGGTGTGTCCGTCCAAGGTGTTTCCCCACAACCTGCGCCGCCTGTTCGCGACGGTGTTTTACAGGTCGTGCCGGGACATCGTGCAGCTTGCCGACGTGCTGGGGCACTCTTCCATCGAGACCACCCGGCTGTACCTGATGACATCCGGCGCGGAGCATCGGCGGCGGCTGGAACAGCTGGGGCTGGTGGTATAGACGGAATCAATATTCCGTGACGTTATTTAAACGGAGTATCACATCATTATATTTAAACAGGTTAAACTGCTGTTGAACCAATATTGTTCACTCAAGCAACCCTGACCGAGGGACGTTAAGGCTCTCAACTCCTCAAAACAAATTGCAATTCGGTGATTTTCAAGCGTTTCAACGAAAAGCAGCCGTTGCGGACAAAACTGTACGGCAAGCAGGAGTTCTTTTTTTTTCACATCCGTATGGACGCGATACACCCGGCAAAAACGCAGAGCTTTGTTCAGTTCGGACTTTTCAAATCCAAAAACAGGAAAAAGCAGCTTGCATTTCTAGCAAAAGCGGGTTATAATTGGGCCGGATTTTTATCGTATAAAACGACTTGTCTTGGGGGAAAGGGACGGAATATTGATTCCGGGCCGGTGTGGCGTGGCATTTCGGTCCCTGCCGCGCTCCATTCCAGGATCACAAGGCACCCGGGCCGCGGGTGTTCGCTCCGAAAGCTGTTTAAGGAGGACCATACCAATGCTGAAGAACCGAATCTGCGCTTGTCTGCTCGTGACCCTGCTGCTGGCCGCCATGCTCCCCGTTTCCGTCGCGGCCGCGGGTGAGCTTCCCAGCGGGACCCCCGCCTATGAGGACTATACCTTCGTGGGCGTCTCGCCGCTGGGCACGACCATCAATCTGTTCGATTACTGGCTGACGGGGCAGACAGATCCGGATAACGAGGACAGATCCCCCGGTTTCGAAAATCAGGGCATCAACAACGGCCATGCGCTGCTGTTTGGCAGAGGCATGGATCATGAGCTATATGGGGACGGGCTTTGGAACACGTGGACAGGATCAAAATTTCCATCCCCCCGTACAGGTATCGTGGCCAATGAATTGGGCGACGACGGCTACCCTGTGCTGAACCAAGGCGTGCCGGGTAGGGACTACATGCGAGACAGGGAGGGCGGCGAATCGCTGGCGTATCTGTTTGACCCGGACCGCCTGCATAATGGCAAGGCCGTCTATAAAGATGTGCAGGGCCTGCTGTCAATCAACGAGGACGATTACTATGCCTATGACAGCACGAAGAATTACGCCGTTTATTATCAAACGTCGAGTCATGGCGATTCGAACAACTTCCGGCTGTATGACCGGCCGGGCGTTTTAGCCGGGGGCTCATCGCCAGACGGTCAGTTTTTCCCTTTCAATGCTGTGCAGACAGAGAGTCGTGATGAAGAATATTACAATTCAAACCTGTACTCCAATGACGCTCACATCAACCATTACTTCGGCCTGCATATGTCCACCCGGTTCGTGCAGCAGTACGGCGGGTATACAACGAAGGAACGAGAAAAGGAAGTTACCTATACGTTTTCCGGGGATGACGACGTATGGGTCTTCATTGACGGCGTGCTTGTCGCCGATCTGGGCGGTATTCATGACATGGCATCCCTGTCCATCAACTTTGCAACGGGCGTGATTACAATCAATGGGGAGTCCCAGGATAAAAAGCTGGGCGATCTTCTAAACACCGGTTCCGCCACCCTTCCCAACGACACCTACCACACGCTGGACTTTTTCTATCTGGAGCGCGGCAATGTCGACTCGAACATGTCGCTGAAATACAATCTGGTATACGTGCCTGAAAGCAGTATCTACAAAATCGACCAGGACGGCAATCCCCTGCCCGGTCGGAACTTTGAACTTTACGAAGCGGTGCCCCAGGCGGATGGCAGCTACGATGCCGGCAAGCCTCTTGCCAAAGGAACCACCGATGCCAAGGGCCGCATCATCCTGCTGGATGAAAACAATGACCTGCTGACCATTCAGGAGCTCTTTGACGAGCTGGGCCCAGACCTGAAAGACGAAACCACCGCTCTGATTTTGCGGGAAACCGACTCGCCGGACGACGGGTACCGATCCAGCGGCGATCTGGAATTGTATTTCTATCAGCCTAAGTCTCAGCCGGATTCGCCGCCGTTCCTGCTTTCCAAAAATCACTGGCAAACCGGCGCTCATGCCGTGGCCCGCCTGACCGCCACCACGAACGCAAGTATAGTACATACGCAGGGTACAGCCAACTTCGAGCCGGACAAGAACCTTATGTTCGCCGTGGTTTTCAAGAAGGTAGGAAATGATGAGTGGCGTCCCATCTCCGGCAGCCCCGCCACCGGCTGGACCATAGCGGCGGACGATAGCTGGGAAAGCATCCAAAAGGCGAATCTCTACCGCTTCATGCTCTCCAGCAGCGGAAGCTATACCGCCATGATCGACGAGCTGCCCGGCGATATCAAAAAATATGTGGATGCCGCCGGTGCGGAAGGCCGTTATCGGATCGGCTATTACTTCTCCGATCAGAACGACTTGGAGGCCATCGACGAAAGCAATACCTTTGAAATTACGTCTCCCATGAACCGCATGGCGGCGGTCAACCTGTACGTGCCCAATATCCGCAACGACCTGACCGTGCAGAAGCTGGACCAAAACGGCAACCTGATTACGGACGGCGCCGCCACCTTTGAGCTGCGTCCGGCCCCTTCAGACGGGACATATAACCCGTCAGCTACCGCTGCGCAAACGCGGACTGAGACTACCTCCGGGGGCGAGGCAACCTTCACCGCCATTCCCAACGGCGTCTATTACCTCGAGGAAACCGCCGCCCCCAAAGGCTACACCAAAAACGCGACCCCAGTCAAGGTCATCGTCAACGACACCGGCGTATACGCCAACGCCGGAACGGAGGAGGACGGAATCAGCGTGGAGCGGGGCGTGGGCCGGCTGGTGAACTCCATGGCGCAGTTTGCTTCCGAGAACACGGTGGACACCACCCTGAACCAGATCGTGGCCAAGTTCTATACCACAGAAACCGAGATCCATGAAGGTTTCCAGTGGCGGAAGATCATCGAAGGCAGCACAGTCGATGACGCCGCCTTCTCCCCCGTAGAGGGCGTTGACTATCATCCCGCCTATTCCGTGGCAGAAAACCCTCCGGGAGATGCACAATGGTATCTGTACGGAACCGGTCCGGATGGCGCCACGCCGGTTGGCATGCACCTGGCCCATTTGGCCGATCATTCGGGAGGCCGCTGCAACGGGCTTTATCAAACCACGGTCAAGCTGGCGGCAAGCGGCGGCCCCGGAATCACCGCGCAGGAAACCGACACGGGCTGGTCCGCGCTGCTGGTTGAGCAGTGTATGCGCCATACCCGCGATAGCGGCACCCCGCATACCGACCTGACCGGCGCCAACCTGACCGACCTGACCGCCCTGTTCACCGGCGACGTGACCGTAAAGGTGAAAAACGATCGAATCGTCGGCAATCTGGCCGTCCAAAAGACGGTCGCCGGGAACGCGGGCGAAACCGGCAGGGAATGGGAATTCACCATTGAGCTAAAGAACGCGAACGGAACGGCCTTGAGCGGCGACTTCCACTACGAGGGTGAAAGCATCGTCACAGACGTCACCCCGCCAACAGGTGGAACGCTCACGTTTAACAGCGATGGAAAAGCGACCATCCGCTTGAAGCATGGGCAGAAAATTACCATTGAAGGCATCCCTGCCAATGTCATCTACACCGTGACCGAGACAGAAGCGAATAAGGAGGGCTATGGCACCACGCCAGGCAACGGCACCGCCAGCGGCAAAATCGAAGTCGATAACACCGCCACGGCAGCGTTTACCAATACCAAAAGCGTATATCAGCGTCTGACCGTAGAAAAAACGGTAGAGGGTGCGGACGGAGACAAAGACAAGGCATGGGAATTCACCATTGAGCTAAAGAACGCGGACGAAACGGCCTTGAGCGGCAGCTTCCGCTACAAGGGTGAAAGCATCGAAGGCGTCGACCAGCCACCAGATGACACGCTCACGTTTGACAGTGCTGGAAAAGCGACCATCCGCTTGAAACACGGACAGAAAATTATCATTGAGGACATCCCTGTCAATGCCACCTACACCGTGACCGAGACAGAAGCCGGTAAGGACGGCTATGTCACCACACCAGACGGAGGTGCTGCCAGCGGTGAGATCAAAGCCGGTACGGATGCTACAGCGTCGTTTACCAATTCAAAAACCATCCTCCGAGGCGGCCTGACCGTAACAAAGACGGTCGCCGGAAACGCGGGCGATACCGGCAGGGAATGGAACTTTACCGTCACGCTCGGCGATACGAGCATCAGCGGTACCTACGACGGCATGAGCTTCAAGGATGGCGTGGCGACGTTCACCCTGAAGCACGGCGAGCAAAAGACCGCCACGGGTCTGCCCGCGGGGATTGACTATTTCGTGAGCGAGGCCGAAGCCAGTCAGGATGGCTATACCACCCGGGCCACCGGCGCCAGTGGTCAGATTCCGGCCGAGGGGACCGCCACGGCGGCGTTTACGAACATGAAGAGCATCCCGCGGGGGAACCTGAGCGTAAGCAAGACCGTGAGCGGAAGCAACCCGCCATCCAAGACGGCCTTTGGCTTTACCGTTATCCTGAGCGATCGCACGGTGGACGGGCGATTCGGCGAAATGACCTTCCGTTCCGGCGTGGCGGAGTTTACCCTTCGGCACGGCGAGACCGTAACGGCGAGCGGGTTGCCCGCGGGCGTAGGCTACCTTGTGCAGGAGGAAGCAAACGAAGCATACACGGTTTCCTCGGAGGGCGCGGAGGGCTTAATCGAGCCGGACGGCACGGCGACGGCGCGCTTTGTCAACAGCCGGATTGTTCTGCCGCCAAAGACGGGCGATGACAGCCATACGGAGCTATGGTTCATGCTGATGGCGTTCAGCCTGTGCTGCGCGGCATTCCTGATTGGTCACCAGAAGCGGGGCGGTCGTACGGGACGCTAAAGCCGCGTTTCCCGCGTCCCTCGGATGCTCGCAAAGTTTATGAAAATGCTGTGATATAAGGCTTTGAGGCTCTGTTCCAAGCCTCGCCGGGGCTTGCGGGGAAGCGTGCGCCCCGTGGGTGCGAAAGATCCAAAGCGGTCTGAGGGCACGAATGATGGAGAAAGCGGGAACCGGGGGTCTGGGTACCCCGCGCTTTGTCGAGGGGCTGTTTCCGGGAGGAAGCAGCCCCTAAACCCTATCTGGAGAACAAAGGAAAGAAAAAACAGAATGCCTTGGCAATGTGCGTTGCATTCTGTGTCGCAGCGGTGGTTTCCCGCAATGGCAGGATATGCTGTGCTTGCGATATGGCGGAAGGAATGGACTCTCTTTTCGTGACGATGCAACGACCTTCTGCACGGTTTTTCCGTGTTCTTATCAGGTTATACAGAAATCAGAGCAAACAAAACATCCGGACTTGTCTCCTGCTGAAAACAAGTCCGGATGATCTTGGTTTGGTACACCATCAGGGGCTCGAACCCTGGACACCCTGATTAAGAGAGTGGAATTTTATGGATTGATAACGATTATTATTAAACGATATTCTTAACACCACAATCTGATTGACTATCGTTTTGACTACCATTGAGAATTTTGTCTACTTCGGCAGCCACCGCAGATTCGGCTGCTTTTTCTTTTTGGGCGGTAAGGTGCGCATATATCTTCAGAATCATTTTTTCATCCGCATGCCCCATCCATTTCATAGCGGTTTTGATATCCACACCGGCATCATATAGCATGGTGCAGAAAGAATGGCGAAGGTCGTATGGCTGCATGGATACAGGCACCCATTCGGCAGGCTCCTGGCCGTTTTCGATGGCGGCTTTATCGGCGTTGGTGCGCCCTGCCCAGCGTTTACACCGGCCGCCGTTGTGAATGGTGCTGGCCTCGCTTAGATAGGATCGCCACATGGATCTGAAAGCCTGATTGGTGATGATTCCGCCACGTGCACTGTTTACGGCTTTTCCGTGCCTTCCGATAAGGACGTCGCGCAACGGCCTGAAAAGCGGAAGGTCGCGCATTCCTGCCGCTGTTTTCGGGCGCTTGAGATGGCCTTGATTTGTATCGTCGAAAGATACTGCTTCGCGGACATAGATGCGATTGTTTGCTAAATCGACATCACGATCAATATCAAAAGCCAGAGCTTCACCGCGGCGGAGGCCGCCATATAGCATCAGCATGGCCCCGATTCCGAAGCGGTGCGTTTGAGCGAGCTGGTGCACGATGTCGCGCTCCCATGGTTCGATTGCCCTGTGCGATCCGGTCGGCCCTTTTGGTATCTTGATAGAAGATGCATAAGGGGACCTGAGGATAATGCCATCATCAACTGCGGCAGAAAAGATGCCTTTGACGGTTGACTTATGCTTTTTGATGTAGGAATCCGAAAGGCCGATAAGGCCGGAAAAGAAGGTCTGAATATCCGTTGCGGTGATGTCCGACATTTTACGGCTGCCCAGATTTTCGCAGAGCCGGTCAACGATTTTGGCGTACTGGTTGTACTGTTTTGCGCTGGATTCGGCGTGATAGGCGGGAAGCCATCTGGCAACGTAGGCGGAAAGCGTGATTTCCTGGCTTTCTTTTCGCAGCCCCTGTTCTTCCATACGCTTGTATGCCTCGCGGGCTGCAAGCGCTTCAGACTGTGTGGCGCCATAAAAGAACTTGCCTTTATAGCGACAGGCGTAACGCCCGTCCGGGCGCTGCTTGAGGGTTTGCCTGGGCAATGAAATCACCTCACAACAGGTCACGAGGCTCGCAGGCCAGCATTTCAGCCAACTTGTACAGCATGGGACGGCGAGGGATGCGACCTTCGTTCTCCCATCTGGAGACGGTTAGCTGGGTAACGCCAAGCCTTTCGGCAAGCTGGGTCTGCGTAAGCCCGGCGGCGATCCTGCGCCGGGCGATGGGGCTGTCTGTCGTTGTTCTGGGTGCTGTATGATCAATAGGCATTTGCGTCATCCCCCCATGTGATTAAGCTCTTCTGCGGATTCTTACCAGCAAGGATTTTCCTTGCTAAGCTCCCATTCCTCACCGAATTTTTCCTCGTGCGCTGCCTCGTAGGCTGTGAAGAACTCTTGCTCTGTGCATGGAGCGAGTTCGGCGTGAAGCTCCTCGCGGATTTCATCGTCCATCATGTTTACAGCAGCGTCGTAGTCCAGCTCATACCCGTTTCTGTTGATGATCTTCATGGTTATTTTCCTCCATCCCCGGCGGCTTGTCCCGCCCGCGGGCATTACGCGGCGACGAACTCGCCATTAGTGTTGTCGATATATCCGATCTTCTCAACGCCCTTACGGTTCCAAGCGTTGGTGTAGATGGCCACCTCAATGTAAGTACGGTTGTAAGCGCCCTTCACCCAATCGTTTACGCGGACCTTTGTGTTCCAGCAAATATCTTCAGCGACTTTGTCAGCCTTGATCATAGCCTTTTCAAGTGCCCATGCACTCTTGAGGGCAACGCTGCGGCTGATGCCGTATGCTTTGATAAGTTTCCACGCATTCCGCATGATGTTGTGCTTATCGTACACGGTGCTATCCTCCTTGCCCGGCCCTTATTGGCCCGCAGCCCTTAGCCCCTCGGCATGATTGTATTATATATCATTCAATGATATTTGTCAACAAGAAAATCAGAAATATTTTGAAATTTTTTCATTGACAATGCGAACATACGTTCGTATAATAGTGCCACGACGCAAGCGAAGATATAGGCGTGGATGATATGTATATAAGGGGGCTTGCAAGTGGACGAAAAGAAAAAATGGATACGGACGCTGGTGACGACAGCATGGAAACTTTCGGTAATGGACATCCGGAAGGTATGCGCATACGCGGATGCGCTGCTTAAGGTATGGCGCGAAAGGTAAGGCGGGTTCGCGGACTGCCCGAAAGCTGATTGACGAATATCGGGATGATCTGTATAATGCAGGAAAAAGGGGGTAGAATCATGCCTGAAAAATATCCATACATATGCCCGGACTGCGGGAAACAATACGAACTGACGATGCAGGTGCTGAAGCCGAGGTGCTGGAAGTGCGGAGCACTGCTCCTGGCGGAGGGACAGGAAAGGCCCAGCGAGGCGGACGGCGTGTCGAATCGGGAAGAAGGGCCGAAGCCTGAGACAGCTAACAGGGCGCCGGACGCCGTACGCGGAGGAACCGCGAAGCAGGAAGTCGTGCAGAGCGTATATGCAGGTGCGGAAAAAGTGAATGACAAAGCTGCAGACGAAACGAAACGGCAGGCAGAGAAAAAGAAAGACGCCGGAGACGACTGTGCATGGGCCAATGCGGTGAAGGCAATGGGATGGGTCGCCGTGGTTGTTGCGTCATTGTATGGATTTATAGGGGCAGGGATAGGAGGATTGATCGTCGGCCTTCTGGCGAGTATGCTTGCCGTTTCCGGCATCATGATGATCGCTGATATGGCCAAGGATATCCGCAGGATACGGATGATGATGGAGGAAGATCAAATTGATAGATGAGATGAAAAAAGGTACAAGCGCTGAGCTGCACCGCATCATGGATAAGCTGGAGAAAATGAGAAGCATTATGTTTGCCCTGTTCTTTTTTGGTGGAATAGCAGGAGCAGGATATTCGGCATTGTTCGGATTGTACATTAGATCGGTGATCTATATTGTAGCAGGATGCGTTTTTGGTACGTTTATTTCAAGGATGGTTGAGGCGGTGGTTGCTATTGGAAGGGCAGTGGCAGAAAAATATGAAGGTAACTGATGAAAGCAGGAGGGGAACGCCTGTGAAAAGGCTGATAACAGTTGCGCTTGTTCTGGCTCTGGCACTTCCGTGCTGCGCTGTTGCGGACGGCAAAAACAATGCTGGGCTGGATATGACATTTTGGGAACAATTCGAATCATCCAGCGTAGAATATATCAAGTCATGGGACTTTTTCTATTACAAGGGAAGATACTGTCTGCGGTTCATGTTCGCGGACGGGAACAAGAAAGAAAAAACAGTACCTGCACGCGTGGACATTGAAGTATCGAACGATGATGGAAAAACCGTTTACAGCGGAGAGCATGACGTAACAGCTGAAAACTATCTTGTGTGGACGATATTTGGGATGGATAGAACCTATGCGACCATATTCATAGAGGAGGATGATATCACAAAGGGCGCAACAGGGAGCGGAACGGTTAAATTCAAGGTATACAGTCCGGGTTATTTTGAATTTGAGGATATCGAAATCGAAAGCGACGAGCTTCCGAAAATCGACATAACGGAGCTATGCCAGCTTGAAATGCCAGAAACGCCGATAGAGTTGGAAAGTGATTCGGTGCTTTTCGGCGGGAAGGTGAGGATAGACGAGATATCTTATACATTTGAAGAATATTTTGATGGTAATGTAGAATTGCATCTGTATTTTACAGGCGAAAGAGTGGAAACGGAAAACGACGGTGGAGACAGCATACAGATTTCGTGGAAACTGTATGACGAAGATGATTATGTTGTGGATACCGGAACGACGTACGTATGGGACATTGCGGCAGGCGAAAAATTCAGAGATTTTGAATATACCATATATGATCTTGCACCCGAAGCATACAGGCTTAAGCTGTATGGCGGGGGCTGAACCCGATTGAAGAAAGGGCCGGGAGCATCACGCTTCCGGCTCTTTGATTGCGGTTTTGAGGGAACTGATCATAGATTCAAGCAGGTCATCCGGCATGGCGGCGACAATGCGGATGAGCTGCTTTTTTGCGCCGCTGCCGCGCTCCATGGCGCGGGTGAGCAGCTCGATGTCCTGCTCTACGCCTTTATCCATCATGTCGCCTTCGCCGGTTTCAAGCCATGTGCGGCTGATGCCAAACTCGCGGCAAATGGCAAGAACAAGTTGAGGGGATGGATTGCGCTTTCCGGATTCGATCAGAGCTACGGAATTTTGTTTGATTCCGATACGGGTTCCAAATTCTTCTTGGGTTAAATTTGCATATTTTCTTATCGCTTTAATCCTTGCATTCGTTGATATCACCCCCTGTTCGCAAAAATAATATCACAGAAATATCGCAAAGTCAATAAATGATATTGACAATATTGACTAAGCAATATATAATCATAGCACAGTCAATAAGAGGGAGGTGCAAAAAGTGACCAGAGAAGAGCTGCTCAAGGAGGCCATGGTGCTGATTGACAAGATGACCGACGAGGAAGCCCAGGCGGCCAC
>OLPA01002551.1_pt1 | contig 13452 bp, 9 predicted proteins | sample 1672811 | NCBI WGS metagenome assembly OLPA01 (sample SAMEA3136726, study PRJEB25190) | human gut metagenome | biome: human gut; feature: human-associated habitat; material: faeces | place: Austria | collected 2013
TATAAAATTTAATTATGATTAGAGAAAATAAAATTTTAAAACCCATTATCTGGATTTAGAAAAGTTTTTTAATAAATATGATTTTTCTTGTAATATTATAATGTAGTTTTATATATAAAAATGAACCATTCAAAAGAGTGATTGGTTCATTTTATATTATTATTTTTTATAATTCATTAACAACATTATAAGCTTCTGCTGTAGCATCTAGAATTCTTCTAGGTGATGAAGCATCTCCTACAACTTTTACATCATATTTTTTAGATAATTCTTCAGCAAGTTCATTTCTTGATTTATATCCAGCTGCAATAACAACATAATCACATGGAACAGTTGTATTTGATAAAACAACTTCGTGATTTTTAATTTCTTTTACTGTTTCACTTGTTTTTACATCTACTTGATACTCAGCAAGTTTTGCGAACATATGTCCAATAAATGTAGCTCCAATACCATCAGCAATATTATCTTTCATTTCTACTAATGTAACATGAGCTCCCTGATTTCCTAAATACTTACAAGTTTCAGTCCCTACTAAACCACCACCAATAACGACAACATTTCCTTTTAATTCTTTTTGATTTTCTAGTACATCTTCTGCTTGTAAAACAAATTCTTGATTAATTCCTTGAATTGGTGGAACAATTTGTTTTGAACCAGTTGCTAGAATAATTGTATCAGCATCAAATTCATCATCAGCTTTTACTTCTTTATTGATAACTTCAATATTATATTTTTTCATTTGAGATACTAAATAACGATCAAACATCATAAATGTATCTTTTTCAGGTGGTGTAGATAGTGCTTTAAATTTTCCACCTAATTCACCTTTTTCATAAACAGTAACTTTCATACCTCTTTGAGCAGCTGTAATTGCCGCTTCCATTCCGGCAGGACCAGCACCAATAATTACTACTTTTTTATCAGATTTTCCTTTTAACTTACAAGTTAACTCTTCACCAGCTACAGGATTGACCATACAATGTGCAGGCATTCCTCCAAGTACACGATCAATACACCCTTGGTTACATGCAATACAATAACGAATATTATCATAATCATGTGCTTTAATTTTATCTATTAATAACGGATCAGCAATTAAACCTCTACCAATAGCAACAATATCTGCTTCATCATTTTCAACAACATTTTCAATTAAATGTGCATCATTTAATCTTGCTGCAACAATAACAGGAATATCAATTTCTGCTTTTAATTCTTTAGCAAAAGGTATAATGAATCCTTGAGGAATAAACATTGGTTGAATTGCATATTCAACAGCATCATAACATCCTGCTGATAAAGAAATAGAAGCTACACCCATTTCTTTAGCTACATGACAAACTGTTTTGACTTCTTCAAATTTCATTCCATCATCTACATATTCATCTACACTTACACGGATTTGTACAGGCACTTCCCCATTCACTTCATCAATAACAGTTTTTAAAACATCCATTGGATATTTGATTCTGTTTTCAAAACTTCCACCATATTCATCTGTTCGATGATTTGTATGAGTTGACATAAATGAATGTAATAAATATCCATGAGCAAAATGAACTTCTACAATATCATATCCTGCTTCAATAGACCATCTCGCAGCTTGTCTAAATTGTTCTTTAATACGATCCATTTGTTCATGAGTAATTTCTTTTGGATGATTTTGTAAAATTCCACAAGGAATTGCTGAAGGGGCTAATGGATCTAATCCAGTAATGGCTTCACTTGCTTGTCTACCAGCATGATATAATTGTGCAGCCACTAAAGAACCTTTACTATGAATAGCATCTACTAATCTTTTATGACCAGCTACTTGTTTTTCATCAAATAATGATAATTGAGTTGGTAATCCTCTTCCTTCTGGTGAAACACCAATAGAGCCTGGCATAATCATCGCAATATTATGTTGTGCTCTTTCTTCAAAGAAAGCGATGATACGGTCTGTTACTTCACCTGTTCCTACTGCGGCCATCCCGTTTTCCATAGGAGCCATGATAACTCTGTTTTTGAGTTCTACATTTCCAATTTTAATTGGTTCAAATAATTTCATTCCTTTTCCCTCCTTATATTCGTTAACGAATAAGGGATTAAAAAAATATAAATTCGCTAACGAATTTATATTTATGATAACACTTTCACATAATACATACAATACTATTTTAATAAGTTTTGTGAATATTCATTAATAAACGTATTAAAATCAGGATTCTTTCCTTGATGAATTTCATCCACTAATTCCTTCATTAAAGATAAAACACGAACAACATCCTCTTCCTCTTTATCCTTAAACAATCCCATATATTCAATACATTCCTTCGTATTCGTACTTTCATCAATCTTTTTGTAACCTTCTTCAGTTAAATAAATACGAATTAAACGACTTCCTTCATCTTTTCTTTTTTCTACAAGTCCTTTTTTCTCTAAACGACTAATCAAAGCAGAAGTTGTACTCTTATTCCATATAGCAATATTTCCTAATTCTTCTAAAGTCAAACCATCTTGAACATGTAATAACCATAAAGCATGTTGTTGAGCATAAGAAATCCCACATAACTTAGCTTCCTTATCCCAATCCTTTTCTAACTGCATATACATAGCACGTGCAAGATTTAAAAATATATTAAAATAATAATCATTCTTTTGTCTATTTAGCATCTTAATCACCTTTTTGTTTATCTTAACATATAACCTATATCTAGATAAACAAAAAAGATGAATCATTAAAAATATTTAATACATAACTTTTCTAATAATTCACCTAAATAATATAAAGAAACATATCCTGTATTCAAAGAATTGTCTATTCCATATTTATAATAAATATCAACTTTTTCTTTTATAGCTCCACATTCATCTTGACTTATATAAATAATCTTTGCACCTTGTTGATAAGCATGTTCAAGTGCTTCTTGAGAATGAAAGAATCCTTTACTTACATTTACAATTACTACAACAGAATGTTTATTAAAAAAATAATTTCTAATTTTTTTAGTCTCATTTATTTTAAACAAATAGGCACATTTCCCTTGTGTTAATAAATGAAGTTGTAATAAAAGAAATTCATCTAAATCATGCTCATCTCCAATAAAAGTTATATCTTCACTTTCTTTAAAAGATTTTACCATTTGTACTAACAAATCCAAATTTAAGTTTTCTTTTGTAGCTTTTAAATTATTCATACACTGTTGATACAATAAATCACTTATCTCTTGATCATCTTTAGATAAAATATCTTTAGAAAGCATTAATTTCAAATTATATCCTAATAAAGTAGTTTGCATTGATAATAAATTTCTAAATTGTTGATAACTTTCAAAATTATATTTTCTAATAAATCTAGAAAGACTTGCTTTAGAAATATTTGCTTCTTCTGCTAACTGATTGCTTGATGGAAATGTTTCTTTACCAATATGTTGAAAAACACATTGTATAATATTGTAATCATTGCTATTCATTGCTTCTGTATTACATCTTTGTACAAATTCTAGAAATTTATTTAATATATCTTTATTCATCATTAACACCTCAATTAATTCTACAACAAAATAAAGAAATAGAACAATCACATGTTCTATTTCTAACATATTTTATTTTAAATATATTCTCTTTCTTAAAACAAAATATCCACTCATAAACATTAATGCTGTATATTCTACCAAAGAGGTATTATCTCCTGTTTTTACTGAAGTACTTGTCTTATTTGTCTTATTTGTCTTATTTTGAGCAACCACTTTATTAATAACTTCAAATTCACCATTAGCTTCTCCATTTAAAGCTACACATCTCACATTATGTTTTCCAACACCTAAATTAGATGTAAATTCTTTAGATAATTTAAACATAACATATCCATTTTCATCTACTTCATAATCCATAGAAACCATTTGTTCATCTATGAATAAATCTTTATATTTTGTTGTTGGAATATTTGTTTTAATAATAAACTCTTCTCCTTTAGTTACTTTAGTATCTATTGTCAAATGATATGTCACTGTTTCAGGATTCCATAAAATATCTTTTGCAAAAGTTGTAAACGCTCCTCTCCATGTATTCCAATCATGCGCTCCATTTTGTTTTTCAAAAGTATATTTAATACCACATTTATCCAATTGAGGCATATAGAAATCAACTAAAGAAGCCTTAAATATAGAATTAATCAAACCAAAATCAACTGTTCCTGCAGATAAATAAATTTTCTTTGTTTTCAACTTAGCAATCAATTCATCTGTAAAAGTACTTTCTTCAACTTGAGCAGCAGCAGAAACAATTCCAAATGCACCAAAACTATCTGGTTCTAATTCCATAACCGTGCTTGAAGCTACACCACCAGCAGACAAACCTAAATAAGCACGATCATCTGCTTTTCTAGAAACTTTAAAATTATTTTCAATAAAAGGAATAACATTATTAACAACATCATCTGCCAAAATCTTATTAGATGATGTATTAAACCCAGTACCACTAAAATGAGAATTATTTAAAGAAACAACAACACAATCAGCTAACTTACCTTCTGCAACTAGATTTTCAACAATATTTCCTGCTGAACCTAATTGTGTCCATTCAGTTTCATTACCACCATTACCATGTGCTAAATAAATAGTCTTATAATCTTGACCATTTTCATAACCAGCTGGTAAATAAACACCTACTTCATTACTTGTACCATCATATGCAGTATAAGTTTCATAAACTTGTTTACCTGTTCTTTGACTAGGGTAAATATATTCTTGACCTTTTAAAGCGTCGCTTTTATCTCCTACATAGAAATAAGACCAAGTTGCATCATGTCCATTGATGCTATTACTCTTCGATGGATTAGCTGGATCTTGAACAACTTCTGCCGTTCCATCACTATATGTAACATAGTAACCATAAAAATATTCTGTTGATGGTAATGGTAATGTTACAGAATAAATTTGGTTATCTTCTTTCATATCATATAAAATATAACCTCCATTATATTTAACATCTGTTCGATCTTTGTTACCACAACCACCAGTTGGATACATTCCATCTTGATATTCATAAGCAGTATACCAATTAATACCACTATTACTTCCTTTGTTTTCTTCATATAAATGATCATCTGATTCCTTTATAAATTGAAAACCACCTTCTAATTGAACATTATCTACTTCTTTAGAAAGATTAGAAGCATCAAAAACAAATGTAGCCTGATACTTTGCATCACTTAATCCAGTTGTATTCTTATCAACACTAACACCTTCATTAGAAGCAAAGACTACTCCTGTAAAAGAAGTTAACATTGATAGAAGTAATGCAAAACAAACGCCTAACTTCACAAACAATTTCTTCATTTTCTTCTTCCTCCTTGTTATTATTATAACAAATATGCGCTTAAAATGTATACGCTTACAAACGTAACTAAGTTTCATAAAATGAAACTTAAAAAAGATTAGAAAAAATTTATAATTATTGAAAGTATTTTTTAGTATATTAATAGATATTCTATAAATCAGTGTAGCAATATGATTAATAATTTCTTATCTTGTTATCTAAATATTATTTAGTAAATTTTTTTAAGCATTATTTTCAATTTGAATATTATTAATCTAAATAATAATAAATATTATAACACAACAATGAAATCAAAAACTGAATACTGTTCTTTTCAAATCCATGATGTCCTATATTATCTCCCCTCCCTTTAAGATCATCTTTCAATTTTTTGGGACTTTTTCTATCTTCACATGTTTTTTTATATTCGTGAGTCTGTAGATCATTTTTTCATAATAAGGCATATTATTTTTATAACTTGCATAATCAATGTCACCTTCTTCTTATTGCTGTGATACAAGGTCATGTACTTTTATATAATTCTTATCTCTAACACATAGTACTTGATATTTTCATTATTCATATAACCAAAAAAATTTTTCATTATAAAAGACAATAGTATCTCTAAATTATGTTGTTTTTCGTTTTTGTCCAAATGTGAAAGCACTCCTTCTAATTCATTTAGGAAGTTGTTTAAAAAATAAACAGACCTAGTTTTAAAGTTAGAACTTAATAAAATCTTTTTATTGTATTTATTAACATTCTAAACTGATACATAATATAAATTCAAAATATTTTATCTTTGACTAATTATCACAAAATTACTCTAAATACTTTATATATAGTAAGCGCCAAATAAAATAGTGTATTTAAAAAAGTCGATTGAATTGATACAATGATCAATTTAGTCGGCTTTTATTTCAAATTTTTCTTTTATCTCTTCACTCCATGGTAAGAACCAGTCCAGTCTTTCTGGATCTTCAACCAGATCTTGTTGAGGTAAATAATCCAGAATGAATTCAATATAATCATATGGATTAAGTTTATTGGATTTAGCTGTTTCAATCAAGCTGAATACTGCTGCACTTGCTTCAGCTCCTTTAGTAGAAGTTGAAAACAGCCAGTTCTTTCGGCCAACTGTAAATGGTCTGATTGTACGTTCATCTAATGAATTGGTCATTGGTACAAGACCATCTTCTAAAAATGAACGCAGTCCTGCCTCGTAATTCAAGACATATTGTATAGCCTTTCCTGTTTTAGAAGCAGTTAACACCTTGTTTTGGTTATATTTGCACCATAAAAAGAAGTCATCAACTAATGGCTTTGATTTTTCTTGACGTACTTTCACCTTTTTATCAGGTGATAATGTTTCGATTTGTTTTTCTATCACAAACAGTCTGGCTATTTTTTCAACAGCTGTATTTGCGAGTGTATCTGATGCATTCTTCATATCTACAGGCAATGCATCATAGAACTTCCTTCTGGCATGCGCCCAACAGTAGGCATTGGTCACACCATCTATATGATTATATCCATAATAACCATCAGTGATAATAGTACCATCAAACCCTTTAAGAAATTCTTGAGGGTTGGTTGCTTTTCAACAGAAACAAAGGATACTTCATTCTTGTAGCTGTTTTCATTTATCTGATCACATAAAATATTTCTGATTTTTTGTTGATAATTATAATAAGTCGACGGCTTGATATTGTTTTTGTCACAGAAATCTTTGACAGATAAACCACTTCCCTTGCATTCTTTGATTTTAAAATACCAGAATTTATATTTTTCATTTTTGGTAAGTTCCTGTACTGTCATATAGTCTCTCTTCCTTTCCATATAGTTTTTGGAGAATATAAAAACTACAATATAGTTTATGGAGTCTCCACATTCTATATTGTAGTTCTTAGAGTTCTATATTTTTATCCACTATTTTATTTGGCGCTTACTATAATTACTTCATAAATATTTTTTTAAGATTAAAGAACGGAGGTAGTTTATGGAAAACGAATTACTTAAAAATGATACTGAAATTAATAACATATTTGATAACATTAAGGAGTTAGTTATTAACAGTAGAAATAAAGTATATAGTGTTGTAAATACTGAAATGCTTAACTTGTATTGGAATATAGGAAAAGCCATTATGGAAATACAGCAAGGTGATGAAAGAGCAAGTTATGGTGATGCTGTGCTTGAAAAATTATCACAAAAATTAACAAATGAGTTCGGTAAAGGATTTTCTGCCAGAAACTTAAGGACTATGAGAAAATTTTACTTAATATATCCAATTTGGAAGACAGTGTCTGCCAAATTAAGTTGGTCTCATTACTTAGAACTAATTAAAATTGAAGAAGAACCAAAAAGAAATTTTTATTTGAATGAATGTATAAATGCGAAATGGAGTGTTCGTGAATTACAAAGACAAAAAGACTCTTTATTATATGAAAGATTAGCTCTATCAGCTGATAAAGAAAAAGTACTTGAACTATCTGAAAAAGGACAAATTTTAAAAACTAGTAAAGATTTAGTAAAAGATCCTTTTGTTTTAGAATTTTTGGATATAAAGGAGAATACAAACTATCTTGAAAGTGACTTAGAGAAAAACATATTAGAGCATTTAAAAGAGTTTTTGCTTGAGCTTGGTAAGGGGTTTAGTTATGTTGGAAATCAAGTAAGGTTAACATTAGGTGAAGACCATTTTTATCCTGATTTAGTTTTTTATAATAGACTTTTAAGATGTTTTGTGATAATTGATTTAAAAATTGGTAAAGTAACACACCAAGATATCGGGCAAATGCAAATGTATGTTAATTATTATGATAGAGAAATTAAACAAGAAAATGAAAATTCAACAATTGGAATATTATTATCAACTAATAAAAATGAAACAGTTGTAAAATATACTCTTCCTGAAGATAATAAAACAATATTTTCATCAGAATATAAACTTCATATGCCAACAGAGCAAGAATTAATTAGTGCTGTTGAAGAAGAAAAGAAAAATTTTGAATTAAATGAAAAAATCTAATTACGGTAAATTTACCATAATTAGAATATGCATGGAGCCAATAAGCAGAATCGAACTGCTGACCTACGGGTTACGAATCCGTTGCTCTACCAACTGAGCTATATTGGCATTTTATTCACTTTCTTATTGTACCATATATTTTTGTTTTTTTCTATCTTTTTATTAAATTTCACAATTTATTTTAAAAAAGAACTAATCATATTATTTTAATATGTTAGCTCTTTTTCTTTATACTTTATTAAAAGTGTTTACCTCTTCTTTTCTTTAAAGTTTCATCGTCATCATTTGCATAAAAGTCATCTATTCTTTTCTTTCTATCTTGATCTTCATAAACATCTTCTACTTCTGCTTTATTATCTTCTTTCTCCTCTACAGTTTCTTTATTTTTTCTTAGAGACTTTGGTAGATCTTCATCTTCTAATTTTGGCAAATCATTTATTTCTATATTTCCATCTTTTTTTCTACGTTTTGAAATAAATATTATAATTGCAATTATTAAAGTTCCTACTAAAACTCCTATTCCTATATATTTAAATAAATCATTTTCGCTTGTTTTATTTGTTTGAGTATCTTGTGCTGCAGATACATTAACTTTAATTTGATAAGTTGCTGTTTCACTGCCATCTTTTGATTTTAATAGTATTGTAATTGTATTTTCTCCTGCTTTCAATTGTGTGTTTCCTAAAATTTCAACATTCGCCTTTTCTTTATTTGGTGTAGCTGTAATATTTAATTCAGAAACATTATTATCATCTAACGTAATTGTATATTCATATATATTACTATCAAATTCTGGTTGTAGTGGCATTCCCCCAACTAAAAGTTCTTTTAGTTTTAATTGTTCTTGTTTTTCTTTCGTAACAATAATTTTATATGTTCTTACTGTTTCGTCTTCTGCTGTTACCTTGATTGATATTGTGTTCGTACCAACTTTTAAGCTTTTGTTTCCAGATATAGATACCTTAGCTTTAGAATCTTCTGCAACAGCTTCTACTTTTATTGTATCAATATCTGATCCAACAGTCATAGTATATTCAGTTGTACTTGCAACAAAGTCAGAGTCAAGACTTGATGGACTTACCTTCAATGATTTTAAATTTTTATTATTTGATTTTTCTTCATCTTTTTTATCATCTTGCTTAACTTCTGGTTTTGTTGTCGTTAAAAGGTCTGTACTAACATATGCAGTTTGGCCATTATATGTTACTTTACTCCATCCATTACTTCCTATTCCTGTTCTCTTTACGCTGTCTCCTTGTTTTAGACTTCCAATAATACTACTACTTGTGCTATAACTTGATCTAACATTTGCCTCACTTGTTGCATATACTGTTTGATTTACACTCGAAAAACTTGGTGCTGTTGTGTTATTTCCTTTGTTGTTTCCTGTTCCTGATGAACTATTATTGGTTTGCTTAGCTTTTACTGTAACTGTTATCGTTTGATTGATACTTTTCCCCTGATATGACTCACTATCACTTTCATCTGATACAGTTCCTGATAAATTAATACTATATGTTCCTTCTTTTTCTGCTTTATATGAGATACTTTTTGAAAATGTTGCATTTTTAGCATCTTCTGTTGCAGATGCATATGCTGTTGTACTACTTGTTGAAAGTGAACTATTAACATGTAGGTCCCAAGCAGCAGCTGTATAACTTAATGTAATATTAACAGTATCTCCAACATTAACGGTTGTTTTATTACTTTTAATTGAAGCAGATGCAGCATTTACGCATCCTCCCCCTATAAATAAATATAAAATAAATACTAAACCAATTATTATAAATCTATTTGTTTTTTTCATATTATCTCTCCTAATTTTTATATTGATATATTACTAATATTTAGTAAATGTCTTTTTATCGTAAGTAAATCTGCTGATGTTATCTTATTATCTTTATTAGCATCTGCCGCATTTTGTTTATATGTGCTATTTAGCTTTGATGAACCAATCAAATGTCTCTGAACAGCTAATAAATCTGCTGATGTTATTTTTCCATCTCCATTTGTATCGCCTTTTTTTACAACCGTATATGTTGAACCGTTTGCCTTAATTGTATAACCCGTTCCTATATTTCCAGATGTAATTTCTTTTCCGTTGCTATCTCTTATAACCGTATCTTTTACTGTTGCTTTTATATTTTCTACTGATATTTTTGGCTCACACACAACGTTCATTCCGCTTGTTTTGAAACCTGGTCCTTTAATCTCAACATTTGAACCAGTTACAGTTACTATGTAGTCTTCATTTGCCTCTCCTCTTGCAACATAACCTTCTATTCCGTCATCTGTAATTACTTTATCCCAAATATATCCGTTAACTTCTTGTACTTGTTTTTGTGTTCGTGTCAAATAATCTCCTCTTTCAACATACTTAAATACTTTTTTATCAGTTCCTGGACTCTCTCTTACAGCTAGACTACTTGTTACTACTTTAACTATTTCTTTTCCATCAGATGATGAATTATTGTTTGATGATTCTTGTAAATATCTGGCCACAATATATCCTTGTCTTCCGTCTGATAAGTATATTCTAGTCCAATCTTCTCCATTTATATTTTTATATTTTCCTTTTTCCATTATTGTAACACTTTGACCAACTGTTAATGTTGTTATTACCGTTGTACCACTAGTTCCAGGTCCATTTCTAACATTACCTGGTTCTATTGCAACTGCTCTAACATTACAATTTGTAATATCATCTAATAATTTAATTCCACTTGATATTATATATCCCTTTGTTCCATTATCTAGAACAATCTTATCCCAATAATATCCATTTGTTTTAGTATTACCTATTTCAATTCTTAAAACTTTATCATTTCTATTTAAAGTTGCAATTTTACTTGAAGTAATATTCTTTGATGATCTAACAACTATATTATTGGACGTAACTTGTATATTTTGTGTAACAACTGATTGTGTTCCTGGTTGCTCACACTTTGTACTTGGCATATTTTTATATACTGGTATGATAAAATTAAATGACTGACTTAGTTTTGAATCAATACTTCTATATGTACTTAATATTGTACTTCCTTCATTTTTAGCTGCTGCAACATTTTGCATGTATTGATGCCAATATAATGATCCGTCACTATTATCAACATCAAATTTCTGTAAATATAGAGTTGATTGTCCATCATTAATGTATTCATCTGCGACGAATTTTGCTCCACCTTTTATTGACTTTTCGGGGTCTGTCCATCCTTCACTTTTAGCATGATTTAATGCATTCTTTATAATTGTACTGCTTCCTGATCCATAAGCATTAATATTAAAGAAATTGTAATATCCATTATATCCTGTATATGTTCCTGTTGCTGTAGAAGATGCACTCTTTCCTGGTCCTTGTTCTTGTCTTATTCTTGCTGCCAAATGATATGCACTTATTTTATTTTCTTTTGCAGCATCATAAATTACCTGAGCATAAGATTTATTTATTGTTGCTGTTTTTCCACTAGTTGTTCTGTACGTTATTTTACTTCCTTGCATATATTTACAATCTGATAATATTTTATTTATTCCATCTATTGTATATACCCCATCTACCCATTTTAAATTTTCAAATTGAAAAATATAATCTTCATAAAGAGAATTTCTTGGATCCATATAGTATGATACAGTTGCTTCTGATGCACATTTCCAACTTCCGTTGTCATATTTGTCATCAGCACATTTAGAGCATATCCATTCTCCCGTTTTTCCACCATCTATTAAGTTTCTACCATGAACCGCTGTGGTTTCATTTTTTATTACTTGGTTCCAATCAAGTCCTGTATATAGTATGGTGAAAGTCCAATTTGGATGTGCTTTTTTTAAATTATCAATTAAAGTCGAATAACCTGGGTATGTATTTGAATCTAAAGATGAACTATTTACGTATTTTTCCGTATATTGTGCTGCTTGCACATGAGTATAAGTTAAACAGAATAAAAAAGTAATTATGACAAATATATATATAAATTTTATTAATATTCTTTTAAAATGTAATAAAATGTTGTTTAATAACATTTTCTTACCTCCTCATTTGTTTTTGTATATTATTGTACAAATAAAGTATATCATTAATGTGATTTTGCGTCAATAAAATTCGACATTTTTTCTGACCATTTCTCCCTATTTAGTCAAAAAATTATAGTGACATTTTTTTTATTTTATGATACAATATATCATGAGGTGACTAATAATGTTTAAATATACATTAGATAATAAAAGATATCATACTTTGAATTATTATCTTAAAAACAGATTTAATTCTAAAGTATTTAAAGTTAGTTTGAATGCTGGTTTTACTTGTCCTAATATTGATGGTACCAAAGGTTATGGTGGCTGTATATATTGTTCTAAGAGTGGCTCTGGAGAACATGGTGGTAATCCTAATAAGGATTTGACTACTCAGTTTTATGAAGTTAAGGATGTTATAGAAAAGAAATGGCCTAATAGTAGGTATATTGCTTATTTTCAGGCGAGAACTAATACTTATGCTCCTCTTGAAGTATTAAAATCTAAGTATGAAGAAGTATTAAAAATAGATAATGTAATTGGATTATTTATCGCTACTAGATGTGATGCTATTACTGAAGATACTTTGGATTATTTAGAAGAACTTAATAAAAGAACTTATCTTACTATTGAACTTGGTTTACAAACTATACATGAAAAGACCTCTAAACTAATTAATAGAGGTCATACACTTGAAGAATTTGATAGTATGGTTAAGAAATTAAGAAATAGAAATATTGATGTTGTTGTTCATATTATTAATGGTTTACCTTATGAAACTGAAGATATGATGTTAGATACTGTTAAACATTTAAATACTTTAGATATACAAGGTATTAAAATACATATGTTAAATATTGTTAAAAATACCCCTTTAGAAACTTTATATAATAAAGAACATTTTCATATATTATCTAAAGAAGAATATATAGATATAGTTATTAAACAGTTAGAATTATTAAATCCTAAGATAGTAATTCATAGAATTACTTCTGATCCAGATGTATCTACTTTAGTAGAACCTACTTGGTTAATTAAGAAATTTTGCCTACTTAATGATATTGATAAAGAAATGGTAAAAAGAGATTCATATCAAGGAAAAAGACTTC
>OLPA01002553.1_pt1 | contig 13440 bp, 10 predicted proteins | sample 1672811 | NCBI WGS metagenome assembly OLPA01 (sample SAMEA3136726, study PRJEB25190) | human gut metagenome | biome: human gut; feature: human-associated habitat; material: faeces | place: Austria | collected 2013
GAGGATATTCCCCAGCAGGAGGAAGCGTAAATGAAAAACACAGGGACCCTGTACCGATCAACGGAGAAAACGCCCGCAGTGTTCCCAGAGTTCCGGGATCTCCTGCCGCCCCTCTCCCAGGAGCAGCAGGAGGCGCTGGAAAAGGATATTTTGCAAAACGGCTGCTACGCTCCGCTGATCGTGGATCAGGAGCTGCGGGTCGTGGACGGACATAACCGCCTGTCGATCTGCCAGAATCACGAAATCCCCTACACCATACTGGTGTTTGAGTTCGAGGATGCCCTGGAGGCAAAGCAGTGGGCATTGGATACTCAGAAGGGCCGTAGAAATCTGGACAACTGGGAGTTGGGAAAGATCGCGTTGAAGCTGAAACCAGATGTGGAAGCAAGAGCGAGAATGAATCAGTCTATCGCAGGCGGTGATAAAACCAATGGAGCGCTTTCGGCAACATTGCCGGAAGTGTTCCTGCATCTGTGGTCTTTTCGCATAGACTTCTACGGTTCTTGCTAACTTGCTTAAACCGACCACTTTTCCATCCGGAATATAGGCAACATGTGCCTTTCCATAAAACGGAAGCAGATGATGTTCACAGGTAGAGTAAAAGACAATGTCTTTCTCCACAACCATCTCATTATTTTTTACATGAAAGGTTTTTGACAGATGTTCCTTTGCATCCTTGCCCATACCGCCAAAAATCTCCTGATACATACGGGCAATACGATCCGGTGTTTCTAACAGTCCCTCTCTTGTACAGTCCTCGCCGATACCTTCTAAAATCAGGCGGACACCCTCTTGTATTTTCTTTTCGTCCATGACTTCACCTGTGCTTTCCAATTTATCTTAACCCTGTCCTAAGGCTTTTTTTACTTCTTTTAAATAGGATAAAGAGCCGACTGCAAGTATGACATCGGACTCTTTTGCTGTTTCCTTTGCCATCTTCACTGCTTTACCAATATCCGGCACATACCAAATATTGTCTGCATACTTTCGGGCTTCTTTTGCTAAGATCTCACCGTCTAAAGCCCTTGGGCTATCGGGTGTGACCGTAAATACGGCTTTCGCTCCCGGCAATAAAAGACGCAGCATTTTTTCATGCTCCTTATCTGCAAGTACCCCTATTATATATATAATTTCCCTGTTTGTAAAATCCTTTTCGATCGTCTCCTTCAGACGTTTCGCGGCAATCGGATTGTGCGCTCCGTCTATGATAAATAGCGGCTCCGTCTGTAAAACCTCATATCTGCCATGCCAGATCGTCTTTGCAATCCCACTTTGCACCGCTTCTTTCGTTATGGAATAATCGGATTCTTCTAACAGTTTTAAGACTGCTAATGCCAGTGACAGATTCTCTCTTTGCCATACACCGCCAAGTGCGGTATGTACTGATCCATAGCGTGCATCCTGCAGCGTTGTTCCCCATATGGGAGCTTCCTGCATATACTGCGGCACTTCTACCAGAACACACCGTGAACCACATTCCTCTGCCTTATTCTTTATGACTTCGCACACACTGTCACCCTGTTTCAATGCAACTACCGGACATCCTTTTTTGATGACCCCGGCTTTTACTTTTGCGATCTCTTCTATGGTATTTCCTAAATACTGCATATGATCCATGCCAATCGAAGTCAGCACACTGCATACCGGATGTGTGATCAGATTGGTCGCATCTGTCTCTCCGCCCATACCGGTCTCTAATAAGACGAGGTCGCATTTTTTTTCATAAAACCATAAAAACGCTGCCGCTGTCTCTACCTCAAAGACAGTCGAATGCGGACATCCCCGCTTTGTCAGCACTTCACAGGCGGTTTGAACTCTTTCAAAAACCGTGGCGTATTCCTCTTTAGAGATCATCGTTTCTCCTATGCGAAAGACTTCTCTTCTTTCAAATACTGCCGGAGAATTATAACGTCCAACCCGATATCCGGCCTCTGTCAGTGCTGTAGCATCTGCGATTGCAAATGGAACATTCAGCACTTTCGCAAGTGTCTGTGCCAGAAGTGTCTTACCACATCCTGTTGGTCCAAGCATCAGGATATTACTCTTCTGAAGTTCTACTCCAAGATCCTGTTCTGCCAGAATTCTCTTATAATGATTGTAAACTGCAACAGAAAGAACTTTCTTCGCCTCATCCTGTCCAATCACATATTCGTCCAGAAAAGCTTTCATCTCTTCCGGTGTCAGGAGATTAATATCGTCAAGTGCAGCTCTGTCATTAAAATCTAATTCTTCCTCAATAATCTCGGTACAAATAGCAACACAGTCATCACAGATATAGGTTCCGTTCGGTCCTGCGATCATCTTACGAACCTGGGACTGTGTCTTATTACAAAACGAGCATCTTACGATATCCTCAGTCTTTTTTCCTGCCATATTCTGTCACCTCAATAACCAATTAATGGTTTACTATTACTTCGTCGATCAGACCGTACTCTTTCGCCTCTTCTGCAGACATGAAATTGTCACGCTCTGTATCCTGCTGGATCACTTCCAGCGGCTTTCCTGTGTTTGCTGCCAGGATCTCATTCAATTTCTTCTTTGTACGAAGAATATGTTCTGCTGCAATCTGAATCTCTGTTGCCTGTCCCTGTGCACCACCGGATGGCTGATGAATCATGATTTCAGCGTTCGGAAGGGCAAATCTCTTTCCTTTCTTTCCACCGGAAAGCAGGAATGCGCCCATGCTGGCTGCCATACCGATACATACTGTTGAAACATCACACTTGATGTACTGCATTGTATCGTAGATTGCCAGACCTGCTGTTACAGATCCTCCCGGGCTGTTAATATACAGCTGGATATCCTTATCCGGATCGTCTGCCTCCAAGAACAGAAGCTGTGCAACGATCACGCTTGCTGACACATCATTTACTTCTTCTCCGAGGAAAATGATACGCTCCTTCAAAAGTCTTGAATAAATATCATAGGAACGCTCTCCGCGGCTTGTCTGCTCAATGACATAAGGTACTAAACTCATATGCTATCCTTCCTTTTCTATATGATTGTCGCTATTTGCAATAGTTATTGCCAGCAACGCATAATTATTGTTCTGATCCTTACTCCCGGATCAGTCCTCATCCTCTCACTTCTTATAGAAAGAGAAAAGGCACACCTGATATACAGGCGCACCCTCTCAAGAAATCTAATAAATGATTAGCCTTCTACAGATGCATCAACGATCAGAGTAACTGCATCCTGTACTGCAATATCCTCTTTCATCTGCTTCTTCTCGTTCTCACCCATGAACTCTTTCAGCTTCTCAACTTCCATCTTGTAAGACTCAGCCATCTTAGCTAACTCTTCATCAAGACGCTCATCAGATACTTCAATATTCTCTGCTGCTACGATTGCTTCAAGAACAAGTCTTGTTCTGATTCTCTTCTCAGCCTGTGGCTTAAGCTCTTCCATCATCTTCTCTTCTGAGAGACCTGTGAACTGGAAGTACTGCTCTACGCTGAGTCCCTGCTGCATAATGCGGCGTGCAAAATCATCAGCCATCTGTTTAGCCTGAAGGTCAACCATTGGTTCTGGAAGATCGATCTCTGCATTAGCAACTGCCTGCTCTACAGCCTGATCTTCTTTCTTAGCCTTTCCTTCGTTCTCTTTACGCTCTTTGATCTGAGCCTTTACTTCTGCTCTGTAAGCATCAAGTGTCTCAGCCTTCTCGGAAACGTCAGATGCGAACTCATCATCTACTTCCGGAAGCTCTTTTGCTCTGATTGCGTGTACTGTGCATTTGAATACAGCTTCTTTTCCTTTCAGATCTTCTGAATGATAATCTTCTGGGAATGTAACCTTAACTTCTACTTCTTTGTCGATCTCAGCTCCGATCAGCTGCTCCTCGAATCCCGGAATGAAAGAACCAGATCCGATTGTCAGTGGATAGTTCTCGCCTTTTCCGCCTTCGAATGCAACACCATCAACAAATCCTTCAAAATCAAGTGTAACATCATCTTTATCTGCTACAGCTCTGTCTGTAACCTCAACGATTCTTGCATGCTGCTCACGAACCTTCTCGATCTCCTCGTCAACTTCCTTCTGTGTTACTCTTGTAGAGTATTTGTCAACTTTAAGTCCTTTGTACTCTCCAAGTTTAACTTCCGGTTTAACTGCAACTTCTGCTGTGAAGATGAATGGTTTTCCCTTCTCAAGCTGAACGATATCAATTGTCGGCTGGGAAGCAATCTCAAGTTCACTCTCATCATATGCTTTTGCATATGCCTCAGAGATCATGCGGTTTGCTGCCTCATCATAAAATACTTCCGGTCCGTACATCTTCTCGATCATCTGACGCGGAACTTTTCCTTTACGGAATCCCGGAAGGCTGATTTTGCTGCGCTCTTTTAAGTAAGCTGCCTGCAGTGCCTTCTCTACTTCTTCAGCTGAAACTTCGATTGTCAGCTTTGCCATATTATGCTCTAATTTTTCTACCTGTAAACTCATTTTCTTCCTCCTTGTTTATAAGCAAATTCTTTACTTATCGAACGAATTAATTTCTTAAAAGTATACATTCGCAGTCATTGAAACAGTATAGCATATAAAGTCTCATATTTCCAGTGTTTTTTCCACTTTCCTATATCTTTTACATGTTTTTTTACATTTTTCTGACTACTTTTTCTGATTTTATTCCTTATATACAATAGATTCTGCTATTTCAGAAGCTTTTTCATTGCCAAAAAGCTGACGGATAAGTTCCAGTGCGAATGGTATCGCTGTTCCCACACCACGACTTGTTGTAATATTTCCATCTGTGACAAAGGAACAGAACTTTGCTTCTTTACAATTCAGCTGTTCTTCCATCCCCGGATAACAGCATGCTGCTTTCTCTTTCAACAATCCAAGTGCTCCGAATACTGTCGGAGCTGCACAGATTGCTGCGATTCTCTTTCCCTTTTCATTGAACTTGCAAAGTAAGTCTGCCAAACCTTTATGCTCTTTTAGATGCAGTGTTCCCGGCATACCTCCCGGAAGTACAAGAAGTTCTGCGTCATCAAAAAATGCTTTCTCAAACAATTCATCCGCTTCCACCTGTATTCCATGTGCTCCGTCAATCTGCAGTTTTCCCATAACAGAAACTGTCTCTACAACCGCTCCTGCTCTTCTCAAAAGATCCACTACAGTTAAACCTTCTACTTCTTCAAAACCGTCTGCTAAAAATACAACTACTTTCTTCATCCAATACTTCCTCGCTTTCCGATGATATCTCAACAATGATTTCATTTTACTGCGTGGATAAGTCGTTCGTCAAGTCAAGATAGTACTCATCTCACCATTGCCTTTTTATATTTCACGTATTATGATGTAAGTGTCAAAAGTATAAATTGCGTTTGTACTCGCACAAATAAGCAATTTATACTTATTGACACGCCGAACACCGAAAACGGAATAAAATGGTGTGAACACGCCATTTTATGGAAGTTTGAGGTATTCGAGGATTGTGGGAATTGCATAGCAATGGAGCAATCAGGTTACATCAGTGAGTGGCAAAATTTACTTTTGACACTCACTTCATATTATTATAGTATAACTAATCAACACCAGGAGGAATATTTAGTTATGGAAATAGAACGCAAATTTTTAATACAAAAGCTTGAAGAACTGCCATTTTCTCCTTTCGATTATCCACACAAAGAGCTGGAACAAGGCTACTTATGCACTGCTCCTGTCGTAAGGATACGCAGAGAGGATGACGATTATGTTCTCACCTACAAATCCAAGGGGCTTATGGCCCGTGAAGAATATAACCTTCCTCTTACCAAAGAAAGTTATAAGCATCTAAAAGAAAAAGTCGACGGACGCATCATTCATAAAACACGCTATGTCATTCCTATGAGTTGTGTCTGCCCGGAAAACGCAGACTTCTGTTCCACTCCGCTTTTTCTTGAATTAGATATCTTCCATGATGACCTTGCTCCACTGATTCTCGCCGAAATCGAATTCCCGGACGAAGAAACAGCTAACACCTATCCCGCACCTCAATGGCTGGGAGAGGACGTTACCTTTAGTTCTGCGTACCATAACAATACACTGAGCCGTATGTAACACAAGAGCCAGGACAGTTACCATATGTGGTACCTGCTCTGGCTCTTTCTACTATACTTTCAGAATCCAATGAAGCAAATACAAATTAATCTGCCATACGGATCATCTTCACAACTTCCGGCATCTCTTCTGCCTTCTGTGCATACTCCGCCTCGGTCATCTCGCCTGTGATAACAGCGAATTCTCCCTCGACATCATCTGCTTTGACAAATTCAACTTGTCCGAACACTTCGTCCACACGGGATTTGAGTACAGATTCTTCTCCATGAATTCTGACGAAGAATCTTCTCTTCGCATCCGCATTCGGAACAAGTTCGAGTGTGTTACTCTCCCATCTTGTTACAACAGTTCTGTGAAGGTGCTTTGCAGCATCTACAACATCTGCAACTACAGCACTTGCTGTCGGAAGCTTACCCGCTCCACTTCCGTAGAACATTGCATCACCAAGCATATTTCCACGAACAAAAATTGCATTAAATACATCATTCACATTACACAGCGGATGATTCTTGGAAAGAAGCATCGGTGCAACGATTGCAGAGAAAGATTCCCCTTCTCTTTTACTGGATGCAAGCAGCTTGATTGCCATATCCATCGTCTTGGCATACTTCATATCTTCTGTTGTGATCTTTGTGATTCCTTCTGTATGGATTGTCTCAAAATCCACATGTTGTCCTGCGATCAGAGATGTCAGAATCGCAATCTTTCTACACGCATCATGTCCCTCGACATCTGCTTCCGGATTACGCTCCGCGTATCCTTTCTCCTGCGCCTCTTTGAGCACCTCATCATAATCAGCACTCTCAAAGAACATCTTTGTCAACATATAGTTTGTTGTTCCATTCAGGATTCCCGTCACTTCGTCGATTCTATCTGCTGTCAGAGAGGAATTCAGTGCACGAATGATTGGGATACCCCCACCAACACTTGCTTCAAACATAAAATTGATACTTCTGTCACGAGCAATCTCAAGAAGTTCTGCTCCATGTTTTGCTACCAGAGCTTTGTTGGATGTAGCAACGTTCTTACCTGCTTCCAGACAACGTTTTACAAATGTATAAGCAGGCTCTATACCTCCCATTGTCTCAACAACAATGTCTACTTCTGCATCATTTACGATTGTCTCGAAATCATGTGTCAGAATCTCTTCTACCGGATCACCCGGAAAATCTCTGAGATCCAGAACGTATTTTACATTTATCACATCCTGAGCTCTTTCATTGATGAGTTCACCATTGGTTCTGAGGACCTCTACAACTCCTGATCCTACTGTACCGTATCCCATTACTGCTACATTTATCATTCTGCTTTCTTTCCTTTCTGTGCTTCTGCATCCATGCTCAAATATGCGTTAATAAAAGGATCAATATTTCCATCCATTACTGCACCTACATTGCTGATTTCTGCGTTTGTTCTGTGATCCTTGACAAGTGTATATGGCTGCATGACATAAGAACGGATCTGATTTCCGAAATTAATATCTCTAACCTCTCCGCGGATGTCTGACATCTTCTCTGCCTGTTCCTGCTGTTTGAGTACATACAGTTTGGATTTCAACATCTGCATCGCCTTATCTTTATTCATGTGCTGGGAACGTTCATTCTGACACTGAACCACAATTCCTGTCGGAAGATGTGTGATTCGGATTGCAGATGACGTCTTATTGATATGCTGTCCGCCGGCACCACTGGAACGATAAGTATCGACACGGATATCATCGTCGTTGATCTCGATATCGATATCTTCTTCAATATCCGGAATTACATCACAGGATGCAAATGATGTCTGTCGTTTTCCATTTGCATTAAATGGAGAAATACGTACCAGACGATGTACACCTTTCTCGGAACGGAGATAGCCATAAGCATTTTCTCCCTTAACCTCAAAAGTAACTCCCTTGATACCTGCTACATCTCCTTCCAGATAGTCCAGCACCTCGACTTCATATCCTCTCTTTTCAGCCCAGCGGCTGTACATACGATAGAGCATACTTGTCCAGTCCATTGCCTCTGTACCGCCCGCACCTGCGTGAAGTGTCACGATTGCATTATCTGCATCATACGGTCCGATCAGAAGTGTGCTGATTCGCAGTTTCTCAAAGACTTCCTCAAATGTTCCAAGTTCCTCTTCAATCTCTTCTGCGGCTTCCTGCTCCTCGTCTTCTCCTGCACTCATTTCAATCAGAAGAAGCATGTCTTCATAATCTGTAAATAATTTTTCAATCTCTTTTACAGAATCCTGAAGACCTTTCAATTCTTTCATTACATGCTGGGAAACCTCCGGGTCATCCCAGAATCCTGGTTCCTCCAGTCTCTTTTCTAATTCTTCGATCCTAAGCTTCTTTGAAGCGAGGTCAAAGTGAATCCCTCAAATCTTTCAGCGGTTCTTCATATGCAGTCAGTCTTGACTTCAGTTCATCCAGTAAAACCACCTTAATCACCTCTTTCATATATATACTTTAAATTATTGTAACTGTTCAGCTTATTTGTTTTTTCTTCCACAGCATTGTTTGTACTTCTTTCCACTTCCGCATGGGCATGGATCGTTTGGATAAATCTTCTTCTCCTCGCGCTTTTTCGGTGCACGGACTGCGCTGTCATCTTTGTTTGTTCCAGTTACTTTTGCAACCTCTTCTCTCTCCACTTTCTGCTCAACCTTAATGTGGAATAATGTACGGATCGTGTTTTCAGCGATTGCATTTGTCATTTCACCGAACATCTCATATCCTGTCATCTTGTACTCTACCAGTGGATCTCTCTGCCCATAAGCCTGAAGACCGATTCCCTGACGCAGCTGATCCATATCATCGATATGATCCATCCATCTTGCATCAATCACTTTCAGAAGTACAACACGCTCAACTTCGCGAAGCTGCTCTGCCTCCGGGAACTCTGCTTCTTTGTTCTCATAAGCCTTCACTCCACGTTCTTTCAGAAGATGCTTTAACTCCTTCTGACTCATACTCTGGCATTCCTTCTCAGATGGGAGCTGAAGCTGTGGAATCACATTGTGAAGATTCACATCCAATCCTTTGATATCCCACTCTTCCGGATCTGCCTCTGTAGAAGCGAAACGATCTGTCATATTTTCCACATATTCTGTAATCATGCTGTAGATTGTATCACGCATGCTTTCTCCATCAAGAACACGGCGTCTCTCTTCGTAAATAATCTCTCTCTGCTCGTTCATTACCTGATCGTACTCCAACAGATTCTTACGAATACCAAAGTTATTGCTCTCAATCTTCTTCTGTGCTTTCTCAATTGCACTTGAAAGCATCTTATGTTCAATCTGCTCACCGTCTTCTACACCAAGTGTATTGAAAATTCCCATCAGTCTTTCTGAACCGAACAGTCGCATCAGATCATCTTCCAGAGAAATGTAGAATCTGGACTCTCCTGGATCTCCCTGACGTCCGGAACGTCCACGCAGCTGATTGTCAATACGACGGGATTCATGTCTCTCTGTACCGATGATCTTCAGACCACCTGCCGCACGCGCATCATCATCCAGCTTGATATCAGTACCACGACCAGCCATATTGGTTGCGATCGTTACCGCGCCATGAAGTCCGGCATCAGCTACGATTGCAGCCTCCTGCTCATGATACTTTGCATTCAGTACATTATGCTTGATTCCCTCTTTCTTCAGCATCTTGCTGAGAAGTTCGGATACTTCAATTGTAATTGTACCTACCAGCACCGGCTGTCCTGTTGCATGCGCTTCTTTAACAGCTTCTACAACTGCTTCGTATTTTTCTTTCTTTGTCTTATAAACAGCATCCTCAAGATCCACTCTCTGTACCGGCCTGTTTGTCGGAATTTCAACAACGTCCATTCCATAAATATCACGGAACTCTTTCTCCTCTGTGATCGCAGTACCTGTCATACCACTCTTCTTGTCATACTTATTAAACAGGTTCTGGAATGTGATTGTTGCCAGAGTCTTACTCTCTCTTCTTACCTTCACATGTTCCTTCGCCTCGATTGCCTGATGCAGACCATCAGAGTAACGACGTCCCGGCATGATACGTCCTGTAAACTCATCGACGATCATAACTTCACCATCCGGAGTTACAACATAATCCTGATCACGGAACATCAGATTGTGTGCTCTGAGTGCAAGGATAATATTATGCTGAATTTCCAGGTTCTCCGGATCAGCAAGGTTTTCGATGTGGAAGAACTTCTCTACTTTCTTCACACCATCTTCTGTCAGGTTAACTGTCTTCTCTTTCTCATCAACAATGAAATCACCTGTCTCTTCAATTTCTTCTCCCATGATGGCATTCATCTTGGAAAATTCACCGCTTGCCTCACCTCGCTCCAGCTGTTTTGCAAGAACATCGCAGGCTTCATACAGAGCTGTAGACTTTCCACTCTGTCCGGAAATAATCAAAGGTGTTCTGGCCTCATCGATCAAAACGGAATCGACCTCATCGATAACTGCATAATGCAATCCTCTCTGAACCAGCTGTTCTTTATAGATAACCATGTTATCTCTCAGATAATCAAATCCAAGTTCATTATTCGTTACATAAGTAATATCGCAATTATAAGCCTCTCGTCTCTCGTCATTGTTCATCTCATTGAGAACAACACCGACTTTGAGTCCTAAAAACTCATGTACTTTTCCCATCCACTCAGCATCACGCTTTGCCAGATAGTCATTAACTGTGACGATGTGAACACCTTTTCCGTCCAAGGCATTCAAATATGCCGGAAGTGTGGACACAAGTGTCTTACCTTCACCAGTTCTCATCTCTGCGATACGTCCCTGATGCAAGATAATACCACCAATCAACTGTACTCTATAATGACGCATTCCAAGACTTCTGTAAGCACCTTCTCTTACTACAGCATATGCTTCCGGAAGGATATCATCCAGAGTCTCTCCCTCTTTCAGTCGTTCTTTAAATTCTTTTGTCTTTCCTCGAAGTTCTTCGTCTGAAAGCGCCTCCATCTCCGGCCCCAGTGCCTCGATGCGGTCTACGATCGGATAAATTCGTTTCAGCTCGTTCTCACTGTGAGTTCCGAAAATCTTTTCTATAATATTCATATTTCCGCAATTACTCCTTCTCTGAATTTTGATTTTGGTCTGAAATTCCACTCTGTTCTACATTCTATCACTATCCGCTCTTGAATTCAACAACTTCATAGAGTGTTAACATTCTGTGGATTTACAAGCGGAGTGATTAACACGGGAGTGAACAGTAACTACAAACTTCTGCATATGGAATTTTCCCGCCAAACAGATCAAGAGCGCTTCCGATTGTAAAGTCTACTTTTCCGCCGCTCTCGTTTCGAAATCTCTCCAGATCTTCCATTGATCCGATTCCACCGGCATAAGTGATTGGGATTCCGTCCCAGCTCCCAAGCATCCTTACTAATTCTGTTTCCATTCCGGCACCTTTCCCCTCCACATCTACACCATGGATCAGGAATTCATCACAATATTTTGAAAGCTCATTTAACACCTTGTGTGATAATGCAAGTTCTGTGAACTTCTGCCAGCGGTCAGTAACCACGTAAAATTTACCATCTTTTCTTCTGCAGCTAAGATCTAAAACCACATGTTCTTTGCCAACTGCATTTACTAATTTCTGCAGTCTCTCTTCATGAAAAATCCCGTCTTGAAACACATAAGAAGTCACGATCACATGACTTGCTCCTGAATCTAGATATTCCTGTGCATTATCTGCTGTAATTCCACCACCGATCTGCATTCCACCCGGGTATGCCGCCAGAGCTCCCATCGCCTGCTTTTTCGTCGCCTCGTAGTATTCTGATCCAACTGGATTTAAAAGAATTATATGGCCGCCTTTCAGGTGATCTTTCTGATACTGTCTTGCATACCATGCTGCATCCAGTTCTGACGTAAAGTTTGTGCTGGCCTGATTTCCTTCATCTTTCAGGCTTCCGCCCACAATCTGTTTCACTTTTCCATTATGTATATCAATACATGGTCTGAATCTCATCCTGTCTCTCCTTCTTTTAGAAAAATGCCGCAGTTCCGTTTCCGGCCTACGGCATATTGATCACTCGTTATTCTGCATCTTGTTCTGCACGCCATTCTCCTGCGTCAGATCATCGGCTGCATCATCAACACCATTTGTGATATCGTCTGTAACATCATCCACGCCATCCGTTACATCGTCAACCGCGTCATCTAGGATACTATCTCCATTCTGGTCTCCCGCATTATTTCCGGTATTATTACCATTTTCTCCACTTCCATCATAGTTTTCACCGGATGTCGCATCATTGAGATTGTCATTCGCTGTTCCTGTGTTGTTTCCACAACCAGCGAGACTGCAAAGCATCAGTACGCACATCACACAGACAAGCAATTTTCTTATTCTCCTCATTTTTGTCTTCCTTTCAAATAAATATTGTGTCTTTACTATCTGCAATTTTTCAATATTTATTCAAAAGAAATTTTTTACAGTTTTGTCGCTTTGCTGCGAAGTTTCTCCATCGCTCTGGCTTCAATCTGGCGTACGCGTTCTCTTGTCACATTCAGTTCATCACCGATTTCTTCCAGCGTATGTGTTTTTCCATCTTCCAAACCAAATCTCAAACGGATCACCTGACGTTCTCTATCATTAAGTGACTCTAACAATTCCTGTACTTCTTCTTTTTGCACAAGCTGATTCATAGCATCTTCCGGCGTTGTTGCATCCTTATCTTCAACCATATCACCAAGATTATTCTCCCCATCTTCTCCTACCGGAGTTTCCAGTGAAACCGGATTCTGAAGATATGACAAAATCTCCTTTACAAATTCCGGTGATTTATCCTTCATCTCTTCTGCTATCTCTTCTGGTGTAGCCTCTCTTCCAAATTTCTGCTGAAGATCTTTTGAAATTTTCTGTACTTTCTTCATATTCTCTGCAACATGAACCGGCACACGGATTTCTCGTGACTGCTGATCGATTGCCCGCTGCATTGCTTCTTTGATCCACCAGGATGCATATGTGGAAAATCGATTTTCCTTTGTATAATCATATTTCTCTGCTGCATGCATGAGACCAATATTTCCCTCCTGGATCAGATCCATGAGTGTAATCCCTCTTCCAGTATAATGTTTTGCGAGAGATACCACCAGGCGTAGATTCCCCTCTTCCAGCTTTCTCCTTGCATCCTCATCTCCTGAAGCACTTTTACACCCCAGATCCCTTTCCTCTTCTTCTGACAGCAAAGGGATCTGTCCAATCTCATTCAGATAGATTTTCAGCGGTTCTGTTACTTCTGTTCCTTCCGGAAGATTTAAGTCTTTTTCCATTCTAGTAATCCTTTCTATCTTCAGTCCTAATTCAAGAATGCCTCGGCATTCTTGCTGCGAGGTGCGCGTCATGCAATTGCATGACATACTTCTACTGCGCACCTCTGCAATCCT
>OLPA01002555.1_pt1 | contig 13432 bp, 10 predicted proteins | sample 1672811 | NCBI WGS metagenome assembly OLPA01 (sample SAMEA3136726, study PRJEB25190) | human gut metagenome | biome: human gut; feature: human-associated habitat; material: faeces | place: Austria | collected 2013
GGACATCTGATCGGCGGTGGGCTCACGGTTGATCAGGACGGTGGGAACATCGGCATCCTTAACGGTGGAGATGATCTGGTCAGCAGCAGAAGTCATAACGGGGTTGATGATCAGTGCATCGACACCCTGCGTGATGAAGGTGTTGATCTGCTCGTTCTGCTTAGCCTGGTCGTTGTTGCCGTCAACGATGGTGACCTCGTAGCCCTTGCCCTCGAGGATTTCCTGCAGAGCATTACGGTAGGTGGTCATGAAAGCATCATCGAACTTGTAGATGCAGACGCCAACCTTGCCGCCCTGAGTGGTCTCGGTAACGCTCTCAGCTGCGCTCTCGGCAGCGGAGGTAGCAGCCTCAGAGGTAGCTTCGGAAGAAGCGGGAGCGCTGGACGCGGAAGAACCGCAAGCGGCCAGAGAAACGGCCATAGTGCCTGCAACAGCGAGTGCGAGTAACTTTTTCATAATTGTTTTCTCCTTCTTTTTGCAGTGGATTTTTGTGGGTTGCCTGTAGAGGAGGCAGACCCTGTTGACAGTTATTATGTTACCTGATAGAAGATGAAAAAACAAGGAGAAATTTCACCGATAAAGATGTAATTTTTTCACCCTATTGGACGGTTTCTACATTTACGGACAATATGTTTTGTGCAGAATGCACAGCAAAAGTGACGAAAAAGTTATTGCTGTAATAAAATTGAAGAAAAAATATCCCGCAGAAACCTGCGGGATAGGATGAATTTATACGGTTATTCAAACGGGAAAACGGCTTTTTGGCCGTCGAGGGCGAAAATGTTACTGCGGTCAATGATGCGGGTGGTGGTTTGGGTCTCGCGGGCAACATCGTTCCCCTGCCCGGCCAACAGCTTGTAGGCACTCTCGACGCTGAAATAGCCCATGTCGTAGGTGTTCTGCACGACCATGGCATCTACCGCGCCGGTGTGCAGGGCATCGACCGTTTTGATGTTGGAGTCGAATGCAACCATCCAGAGGTCCTCGGCACGGCCAAGGTCAGAGACAGCCTGCGCGGCACCGACACTGACGGCTTCGTTAAATGAAATCAGCACGTTGATCTCAGGGTGGCGGGCCAGCATGGTCAGCGTCTCGGCGCGGGCATTTTCCGGGGTGGCCACGCTGTAGACGGTGGCGGCAACCTCGGCACGGCCGCTGTCTGCAAGGGTATCAACGACGCCTTTTTCGCGTTCCTGCGCGTTGGGACTGTTGACATTGTAGTTGACCAGGCCGACGTGCAGCGGACCTTCGACGTTTTCCAGCGCTGACTTGGCGGCCATCTGCCCGGCACCGTAGTTATCGGCACCGACATAGGCAGAAACATTGCTGGAGTTGACCGCCGAATCCACCACGACGATGCACACGCCTTTGTCGGCGGCGGCATCGATGGCGGCGGCATTCTTCTGGTAGTCTGACGCCGAGAAGATGATGGCCTGGGCACCCTCCTCGACGGCCTTTTCAATCAGGTCGTTCTGGGAGGAATAGTCCTCCTCACTCTCGGAGCCGGTGATGGTCAGATCCATGTTGTACTCAGTGGCGGCGGCCTCGGCCCCGGCAAAGACCGCACTCCAGAACTCGGTGCTGGTGGATTTGGCAATCATGGCGACATGGTAGCGGGTCGTGGTGGGCGCGGGGGTGGGCGAAGCCGCACAGCCTGCCAGAAGCAAGGCCGACAGACAGGCGGCAAGCGTTTTAACGTGTTTTATCATAATCGCCCTCCCGGTCGGCTGGGACCTGCGGCATGCGGATGGTGACGGTGGTACCCTCGTCGGGCACACTGTCGATGGAAAGCCCGTAGCCGGGGCCAAAATAGATGCGCAGACGGTCGTTGACGTTTTTGATGCCGATGCCGGTGCGGTCGCTGGGTTCGTTTTGCAGCAGTGCGGCTACCTGCTCCGGTGCCATGCCGATGCCGTCATCGCTGACTTTCAGCAGCACATCGCCGCCGTCAGGGCAGACGGAGATCTCAATGTGGCCGTCCTCGACCATCAGGTCCAGACCATGAACGATGGCGTTTTCGATGATGGGCTGCAGGGTGATCTTGTTGCAGAGGTACTGCGTGCAGCTTTCATCCACTGTGAAATGGTAGGTAAACTGGTTTTTGTAGCGGTATTTTTGAATTTGCAGGTAGGCCTCGGCGTGCTGCAACTCTTTCTCAATTGGGATCAGCTCGTGTCCGCGGCTGATGCTGATGCGGAACAGCCGCGCCAGAGCATGCACCATCTGGACGGCGTCAGCGTTTTTGCCGCGCTCACACATCCAGGCGATGGAGTCCAGCGTGTTGTAGAGAAAATGCGGGTTGATCTGCGCCTGCAGGGCTTTCAGCTCGGTTTTGCGCAGGGCGACTTCCTCCTCGCGCACGGCGGTCATCAACCGCTGGATGCGGCCCACCATGTGGTGGAACGAATCGGACAGCTCCTCGACCTCGCGGGTGCCGGTGATAGCATTGAACACAAAGCCGTCGGCGTTCTGCTCGAAGGCTTCCATGGCATTTTCCAGTTGCTGCAGGGGGCGGCTGAGGCTGCGGGACAGCACATAGGCGACCACGAAGGCGGCCACCAAAATCAGCGCGGAGGCGAGGAGGACGACACGGGTCATCTGCCAGAAGCTTTCGTTGACGGTCTCGTCAATGTAGCTGACACCGACCACGCGCCATGTGCTGTTGGGGACTTTCTGCGTGGTGTAGATGACGGTATCCTCCACATAGGTGCCGTCACCCAGACATGCCAGCCGTCCGGCCTCCTCCTTTTTCAGCCCTGCGTAGAGCAGCTGTTGCTGGGGGTGGTAGACCATGTTGCCGCGTTCGTCCATCAAATAGCAGTAGCCGTGCTGGCCGATGCCCACGTTATTGATGGTGGCGGCCAGGGCCGAGAAGCGGATGTCCATCGAAATCCATTGCCGTGGCGAATTCTCCGGCATGCGGTGCACGACGCTGACGACCCAGGGGTAGTAGCCCTCGAAAATAGTCTCGACATGGGGGATGCTGACGTAACCGCGGCCGCGGCGCTTAGCCGTAACCAGGTCGAAGGAACTGTTGCGCAGGATGTTCTGGCGTGGGGTGTGGTCCTTGGCCCAGCAGTCCTGCAAAACGCCGTCGGCATCATAGGTGGTTATAGCAATCACCTCGCTGCGGGTGGTCTGCAGTGCATCCAGCAAAGCATTGCGCTCCTCCGGCGATTGGTTCATGGAGTCCATGACAAGATCCATGATCTCATCGATATTATCGACATAATTGCCGACAGACCCCACCACCTGGCTGACCGCCTGAGAACTGCTGGTGCGGGCCCCCTCCACGATAGCCTGACGGTAGCTGCGCAAAAATGTGGCGGTAGATAAAATCAGCGTAACTGCTGCGATGGCCACCACCAGGGAGGCTATCAGCGGGGCGGTGCGCGGTGCGTGGCGGGGCTTCATGCCTGGGCTCCTGCGGTATGGCTGCGGCGCAGGGCACCCGGCGAGGTGCCGCTGTACTTTTTAAAGCAATAACTGAAATAGTGCTGGTCGCTGTAGCCGCAGCGGCGGGCGATCTCCTGAATCTGCAGGTCGGTGGTCAGCAGCAATTGCTGGGCGGTCTCCATGCGGCGGCGCACCAGAATGTTGATGAAGGTCTCCCCTGCCGTTTTCTTGATGCAGGCGCTCAGGTGGTTGGGGCTGACGTCCAACATACCGCTGAGTGAAACGAGAGAGAGTCCGGCGTCCATGTAGTTCTGGTCTATGGCCTCCAGCGCCCGCTTGCACAGCAAATTCCCGCCCTTGACGGCTGGGGCCAGGTCGCTTATGAACTGCGCGCCGCCCTCGGTCCTGTCGCCCTGACGCAGGGCCTCCATTGCCTCGCGATAGGCTCCGTGCAGCTCGCTCAGGCTGCGTACCATACGGCTGACGCCTATGCGGCAGCGCCTGCCAAGCACACGGTCCGCCATCTGCGGCAGCTCGTCTGCGAGGATATGCAGGTACTCGTCAAAATCCGAGGGGTTGCCCAGGAGCACGGTTATCACCTTGCCCGAGGCGAAAAAGCTCACGCTGCGCAGATATTTCGCCGCAAGCCTGTCCACCGAGGCCACGAAGGCCGGGGGCGTGCGATTTGCACCGTCCTCTCCCAGCAGAGTGGAAACCATCACTGTGTAGCACGGCCTATCGCTCTTGTCCCTCAAAAGTCCGCACTGGCGGGCGTAGGCTTCGGAATGCACGTCGCCTTCCGGATCCGCAAAATCGTCCAGCACCAGCGGCATGAGCATGGCCGCGCGCAGGTCCGGCCCCTCAGCGCGCGGCGGAGCCTGACGGAATATTGCAAACTGCGCGTCTATCTTCTGGTGGATGTTGCGCAGCTCCGCGCCCAGGCCCTCCATGGTCAGGGGCTTGAGCATGTAGCTTATGATGTTGTACTGTATCGCCTGTTTTGCGTATTCAAAGTCGTCGTAGCCGCTCAGGAAGGCTATGTTCGTGGCCGGGCGCACCTCGCGCACCTGTCTTGCCAGCTCTATACCCGAGATAAAGGGCATACGTATGTCCGTGAGCAGCAGGTCCGGCTCCAGCTTCTCCACGAGCTGGAGGGCGTCAAGCCCGTTGCTGGCACTGCCCACTAGGCTGAAACCGTACTCCTCCCAGGGTATCATGGAACACACCGCTTCCCTGAGTTCGTCCTCGTCGTCTGCGACTATTACGGTGTAAAGCGTCTTTGACCTCATCGCGGCACCGTCCTTTCCCATCTGACAGCATTATAGCAGACATGCCCTGTTCTAACAATTTTTTCTTAAGCATTTTTGAGCTTTTGGAAAGCAAATCGCCCACCGGCGGAACGTTCCGCCGGTGGGCGATTATTTCTGAGCGGACTGTCACGGCTGGCGGTAGCAGTCCAGGATAAGGTGCTTGAACAGCTGCTCATGCACACTCAGCTTGCGGCCTCTTTTCGTTATCAATGAGAAGGGCATCGTGAAATCGTAGTCCACAAGGTCCAGCACACAGATATTCTCCAGGTCCGCCTCGGTTATGTCCGACTGCAGCGTCCTGGCTACAAGGTTCTCGTTCTTCTTCACGATATCTATTGCCTGATGCGGGACCATGCAGACATAGGCAAGGTTCAACCTTATGTTGTTCCTTGCAAACACATTGGCTATGTTGCTGCCCGGCACGGTCTTGACCTCCGGCATAAGCAGCGGGACGTTGTCCAGGTCACTTATTGAAATGCTGCCCTTTTTGGCAAAGGGATGGCTCTTGTTGACTATGAAAACCTGCTGGACATTTTCGAGTTCAGTCACGCTGAACTTCTTGGCGTTGCATTCCCCGTACACCATGCCGAACACGGCCTCGTCCCTGAGCACCATCTCCATGCATACCTTTGAGTACTCGTTAATCAGGTTCACGCTGAACTCGTCCGGGGGCGTCAGCAGCAGCTTTTGAAGCGAGGTAGGCAGTTTCATAAACCGTCCTGTCGTTATGGCGACGGCTATGCTCGTCTTGCCCATAGCCTCCAGCTTCCCAAACTTGTATATCTTGTCAACATGCTCAACCACTACCAGGGCCTCCGCATACACGGACTTGCCAAGGTTGGTCAGTTCGAGTCCGTTCGCCGATCGGTAGAACAGATCGGCCATGAGCTCGTCCTCCAGCCGGCGTATGGCTGCGCTTATCCCCTGCGGGCTTATGTTGAGGGATACCGCCGCCTTTGACATGCTGCCCAATTTACATATTTCAATAAAATATCGGAGCTGATTTATATCCATTCTTATCTCCTTTCTTGCAATTATATGGGCACATGCACGGGTATGTATACAGTGAGTTTAATCAATTTAAGGCAAAAAATCCAGCCACCATTTGTTGATGTTGCAACTGATAATTGATAGGTTTCTAACTTAACAATGTTTTGTTGATGCAGAAACATGACGAATAAGGTATGGAAAAAGCCGTTTATTGTCGAAAAAAGTGATATATGATATTTTTTAAACAAATCACGGGGCTAAACCTCCGATTTTCCCGGAGCTAAAAAATGCTCGACTTTTTTTGCAATTTAGTGGGAGTTTTATCCGTTTTTACAAGCTTTTACTCCCCAGAAAGGAGCGTTGGCATTGGAGCTTCCTCTCAAGGGTATCCGGATTCTTGATCTCAGCACCATGTATCCCGGTCCGCTGTGCACCATGATGCTTGCCGACTTCGGAGCGGAGGTCATCCGCATCGAGCCGCCGAAGGGCGGCGATCTCTGGCGGCTTTCGCAGCCCAGAGTCAACGGTCTCGGTATGCCCTATCTGCAGGTGAACAGAAACAAAAAGAGCATCAGTCTGAACCTCAAAGAGCCGGACGCAAAGGAGATCTTCTACAAGCTGGTCCGCGACGCCGACGTCGTCGTGGAGCAGTACCGCCCCGGCGTGGCGGCAAGGCTCGGCATCGACTACGACACAGTAAGCCGCCTCAACCCCAGACTCGTCTACTGCTCCATCTCCGGCTTTGGGCAGGACGGCCCCTACCGGCTCCGCTCCGGTCACGACCTCAACTACATCAGCTGCGCCGGCATCCTCGGCCTCACGGCCTGGAAGGGCTGCAAGCCCGCCATCCCCAGCGTACAGATAGGCGACGTCGGCGGCGGTGCGCTCTATGCCATGAGCGGCATACTCATAGCGCTCATGGGCGCTAAGGCCACCGGCCGCGGCCAGCATGTGGATACCGCGATGTTTGACGGGGCCATCTCCCTCATGAGCTGGAACGCCTCCGGCTATTTTGCCGACGGGCGCGATGTGGAGCCCGAAAGCGGCATACTCCTCGGCCAGCTCGCCTGCTACAACATCTACGAGACGCGTGACGGCCGGTACATGAGCATCGGCGGCGTAGAGGCCCACCTCTGGGACAACTTCTGCAATGTCATCGGCCACCCCGAGTACGCCGAATGGCAGCGCGACCTCTCCCACCAGGATGAGATGAAGGCGGAGATCTCCCGCATCTTCAAGGAAAAGACGCTTGCTGAGTGGAAGGAATTTCTCGCGGACGTGGACTGCTGCTGGTCGCCCGTAGCCACGGTGGGCGAAGCGCTGGAGGACCCGCAGACGAAGGCGCGCGGCATGGTAATAGAGATGACCGACCCCAGGGGCGAGTACGGCAGCGTGAAAATGCTCGGCAACCCCATCAAGCTCTCCGAGACGCCGGCACGGCAAGAGCTCTTTCCGCCCCGCAAGGGCGAACACACGGACGAGCTGCTCGCCGGCCTCGGTTACACGCAGGAACAGATCGCGGAGCTCCGCTCCCGCGGTGTTGTCTGAATATCACTGAAAGGATCTAAGCAAGAGGGAAATGAGAATTCTGGTTTTTGTAAAACAGATACCGAACACCAGCGACGTCAGGCTGGACCCCAGAACCGGCAATCTTTGCCGCGACGGCGTCGCGAGCGTCATAAATCCGCTGGATCTCAACGCCATCGAGGCGGCGATGCAGCTCAAGGCCGCACACGGCGGGACGGTCACGGCCGTCACCATGGGACCGCCGCAGGCTGCGGACGTTTTGAAGAAAGCCATGGCCCTCGGCTGTGACGACAGCTATCTGCTCTCCGACCGGGCCTTCGGCGGCGCGGACACTCTGGCTACGGCCTATACGCTCTCGCATGCGGTTCGGAAGATAGGCAGCTTCGACCTGCTGCTCTTCGGTCAGCACTCCGCCGACGGCGACACCGCCCAGGTAGGCGCGGCGGTCGCGGCCTTCCTCGACATCCCGCAGGTCACGCTTGCCTCCTCCCTCGAGTGCAGGGATGGCTGGGCATACTGCGACAGAGCGCTCAAAAGCTGCGTGGAAAAGGTCCGCGTGAAGCTGCCCGCGGCCGTCATGGTATGTGCCGAGATAAACGAGCCTCCTTACGCCTCTCCTCTCGGCATACTCGCCGCTCTGGAGAAGCCCCTGACCGTCTGGTCCTCCGCCGAGCTCGGCACCGCCCCCGCAAGGACCGGCACTCCCGGCTCCCCTTCCGCCACCAAGCGCGTATACCAGCCCCCCAGGCGCGGCGGAGACGTTGAGTTCTTCTCCGGCAGTGCAAAAGAGGCGGCGGCAGAATTCGTGGACATGCTCGAAGCCGAGCATCTCATCTGATTTTGAGGAGATTAGACATGGCAGCAGACAATTACAAAGGTATATGGGTATTCGCCGAGCAGCAAAACGGGCGCATCGAGCCCTCCGTTTTCGAGCTCATAGCCAAGGCCCGCGAGCTCGGGGCGCACAGCGGAGAGGAAGTCACCGCCGTCCTCCTAGGCTGCGGTGTGGCGGCGCTCACCGAGGAGCTCTTCGCCCGCGGCGCCGATGCGGTCATAGTGGCCGAGCACGAGGCGCTTGAAACTTACAGCGCGCGCCCCTATCAGCAGGCGCTCACCCAGCTGGCCGAGAAATATCGGCCCTCCATCATCCTCTACGGCGCCACCACCCTTGGCCGCGACCTCGCTCCTAGAATGATGGTCAGCCTGAACACCGGCCTGACAGCCGACGCCATAGACCTCGGCTTCGACGAGGACGGCATGTTCTATCAAACCACCCCAGCCTACGGCGGCAAGCTGCTTGCAAGCATCGTGATCCCCGAGCGCAGGCCGCAGATGGTCACGGTGCGCCCCAAGGTCTTTGAGGCCCTGGCTCCGGATACCGGGCGCAAGGGATGCGCGGTGTTCGAGCTGGTCGAAGTGGACGCGGACGACTGCTACGAGCTGCTTGAGACGGCGGAAAAGACCGCCGGCGGCGTGCAGCTCGACAAGGCGGCGGTCATCGTCGCCGGAGGCCGCGGTGTGAAGAATGAGGCCGACCTCGAGCTGCTGCGTCAGCTGGCTTCCGCCCTTGGCGGGCAGCTCGCCGGCTCCAGGCCGCTCGTCGAGAGCGGACTGCTCCCCCACGAGCGGCAGCTCGGTCAGTCCGGCTGCACCGTCAAGCCCGAGCTCATCATAAACGTGGCCGTATCCGGCTCCATCCAGTACAGAGTCGGCATGCAGGACTCCAAACGCATAGCCAGCATCGACCTCAACAGGGCTGCGCCCATCTTCGGAATATCCCAGTACGGCATCGCGGCCAACTTCAGGGACGTCGTCCCCGCGATAACAGAGGAGATACAAAAGCGCAACGGCGCCAATTCTAAATAAGAGGAGAGAGACTTATGAAAAAGCTTTACACACCGATGAAGATCAACGGCCTGGAGCTGAAAAACCGAGTGGTCATGTCCCCCATGAGCGTTGGTCACTGTGTTGACGGCATCTTTGATGCAGCGGACGCTGATTTCTACCGCACAAGGGCGGAAGGCGGGGTCGGCCTCATCGTCTTTGCCAACATGCAGTGGGACAAGGTCCGCCACGCGCATAACGTTCCCCTCCTCACCGACGAGAAGTACATCCCCACCCTGCAGACCATCACCGACGCCATCCACGAGGGCGGTGCCAAGGTCTTTGCTCAGATAATGCACCGCGGCACCTCCGCGCCGCGCGCCACGATAGACGGCCAGGAGGCTGTCGGCCCCTCCGCCGTTCCCCGCAAGTTCACCCACTTCGAGATGCCCCGCGCCCTGACCATAGATGAGATACACGAGTTTGTCCAGTGGCAGGCCGAGGCCGCGGTCATCGCCAAGAAGGCCGGCTTCGACGGCATAGAACTCGAGACCAACTCCGGCTACCTCTACGGCCAGTTCTGGTCCCCGCTCACCAATAAGCGCGAGGATGAGTACGGATGTCAGAACATGGAGAACCGCAACCGCTTCATGGTCGAGACCCTGACCGCCATCCGCGCCGCGGTCGGCGCCGACTATCCCCTGCAGCTGCGCGTCAGCGGCAGCGACCTGCTCGAGGGCGGCTGCACGGGCGACGACATCGCCGACATCTGCGAGTACCTCGACAAGACCGGTCTCGTCGACTGCTTCTCCATCACTGCCGGCTGGCACGATTCCACCGTGCCCCTCATCACCATGGAGGTCCCCTTCGGCAACTGGAATTACCTCGGCCGCAATATCAAGGCCCGCGTGAAGGCTCCCGTCATCATGGGCATGCGCCAGTACATCACTCTCGCCGAGGAGGTCGTCGAGCGCGGCGACTTTGACGGCGTCGTCATCGGCCGTCAGTGGCTGGCCGATCCCCAGCTCGTGAACAAGGCGATGCGCGGCGAATATGACCGCATCCGTCCCTGCGTCGGCTGCAACGCCCTCTGCCTCGACGCCGCCCAGGCCGGCAAGGAGGTCGGCTGCATCGGCAACTACGAGTGCAACCGCGAGACGGCGCTGAGAAATGCCGAGGGCAAGCTCCCCACCGAAGTAAAGAGCGAGCACCCCGAGCGCATCCTTGTCATAGGCGCCGGCCCCTCCGGCATGGAATTCGCCCGCGTCAGCGCCCTGCGCGGCCACAAGGTCACCATCTGGGAAAAGCGCAACCGTACCATCGGTCTCTCCCTCTACGCCGCGACGCCCCCGAGGCGCTACGACATACGCTACCTCGGCCAGTGGCTTGAGCGCGAGTGCCGCGCCCTCGGCGTTGATATAGTCCTCAACAAGGAGGCCACCGCAGAGGAGATCATGGCCGCCGCGAAGGACTATGACCGCGTCGTTATAGCCGCCGGCTCCAAGGCTGTAATGCCCCCCATCCCCACTGATGAGGGCGCCGACATCGTCCACGCCTGGGATGTCTTCGAGGGCAAGGCCAGGCTCGGCAAGAACGTGGTAGTAGTAGGCGGCGGCGACGTCGGCGTCGAGGTCGCGATGACCATAGCCGAGATAGGCACCATCACCGCGGAGCAGCTCCGCTTCATGATGATATACAAGACCGAGCCCGAGGCAAAGCTCAAGCAGCTGCTCAACAACGGCGTGCACAAGGTCACAGTCGTCGAGATGGGCAAGAAGTTCGCCCCCGACATCAACCCGGGCAGCCGCTGGTCCATCATGTACCGCACCAAGCAGCTCGGCGTCGACCTGCTCAAGGAGACGAAGGTACTCAAGCTCGGCCGTGACGCCGTCGAGGTCGAAAACGCCGAGGGCAAAAAGTCCATCCCCGTGGACACCATCGTGATCGCCGCCGGCGCGAAGCCGAACAACGACCTCTACGAGGCGCTCAAGGACAAGCTCCCGAAGGTCGACGTCATAGGCGACGCCGTCAGCGTGGGCCGCATCCACAACGCCGTCGCTTCCGCTTACAGCCTCGCCATGACCATATAAGCGCGCACAATTGCCAAGGCATTTTATATAAGGAGGAACAGAAAACAATATGGAAATGATGCTCGACGATGTAAAGATCATTGACTTCACCACAAACGTTGCCGGCCCGGGCGCCAGCGCAATGGCCTCCGACTTCGGCGCAAATGTCATCAAGATCGAGTCCCAGAGCGGTGACTCCGCCCGCACCTACGCCCCCTTCATGGACGGCAAGGGCATGACCCACGCCTGGGTCAACCGCGGCAAAAAGTCCGTCGTCATGAATCTCAAGGACCCGCGCGCCATTGAGGTCTGCAAGAAGCTCATAAAGGATGCCGATATCCTCGTCGAGGGCTTCCGCCCCGGCGTCATGGAGCGTCTCGGCCTTGGTTACGAGGCTATGAAGGAGATCAACCCCAAGCTCATCTACTGCTCCGTCAGCGCCTTCGGCCAGACCGGCCCCTATGCCCAGCGTCCGGGCTTCGACCTGCTGGGTCAGGCCATTTCTGGCATGATCAGCGTCAACGGCGAGAAGGGCGGCCACCCCATTAAGCACGGCGTCACCATCGCCGACTACTTCGCAGGCCCCAACGCTTACGCCGCCATAATGACCGCGCTGCACTACCAGCGCCGCACCGGCAAGGGTCAGCACATCGATGTCTCACTCATCCAGGGCATGATCTACCTCAACAGCACCATTGACCGCCTCAACGACGGCGTCATCGTAAAGCCCAACGGCGGCCACCACAGCGCGCTCTGCCCCTTCGGCGGCTTCTGGAACGACAAGGGCGAAGGCGTCATAATCTGCGCCCCCAACCCGAAGGCCTGGGCCTCCGTCGCCAAGGCCATGGACCGTCCCGACTTCCTCACCGACCCCAAGTACGCCACGGTCAACGTCCGCGCCAAGTATCAGGAGGAGATAATCGCCGAAATCGAGGCCTGGCTGAGCACCTTCCCCAACATGGATGCCGCCATTGAGCACATGATGGCCTGCGACGTGCCCTGCTGCAAGATAAACAACGACCAGGACGTCGTGAACGATCCCCAGGTCAAGCACATGGGCTACATAGTTCAGGCCCCCACGCCGGACGATATCACCAGCCACGACACCTTCCTCACCCGCGGTCCCAACGCGCTCTTCTCCGAGACTCCGGGCTACATCCACAAGGCCGCTGCGCTGGGCCAGCACACTCATGAAGTGCTCGCCGACCTCGGGTACAGCGAGGACGAGATAGCCAGCATGATGGCCGATTGGAAGCCCAACGCCGACAAGGTCTGAGCAAGCCGGGCAGTGCCCGCAAATATTCGATAAGGAGGCACATTCATGGAAAGAAAGCTCCCGTTCCAGTGGCAGCACAACGAGTTCAGAGAGGCCTTCGGCGCCTTCCTCGACAAAGAGGCGGTCCCCTACTACGACGAGTGGTGCAACAATCACTGCGTCCCCCATTCCTACTTTGAGAAAATGGGCCAGGCGGGCTTCATGGCCATGTGGGTGGACAAGAAGTACGGCGGCGCGGGCTGCACCGGCGACTTCCTGTACACCGTAATAAAGGCCGAGGAGTACTCCAAGCGCGGTCTCAACTGCATCTTTTCCCGCCTCTCCGGCGACGTCGTCGCCCCTTACATAGCCGAGAACGGCACCGAGGAGCAGCGCCAGAAGTGGCTACCTAAGATAGTCCGCGGCGAGACCGTCATGGCCGTGTGCATGACCGAGCCCGACTTCGGCTCCGACCTTGCCCACATCCAGTGCAGCGCCGTCGACATGGGCGACCACTACGTCGTCAACGGCTGCAAGACCTTCATCTCCAACGGCATGGTCGCCGACCTCTTCGTCGTCGCCGTCCGCACCAATCCCAACGCCGAGAAGGCCCACAAGGGCATCAGCCTCCTGCTCATCGAGGCCGACTCCGAGGGTCTCACCAGGCAGCTCATCCCGAAGATCGGCCTGCAGGCTCAGGACACCGCCCAGATCTTCTTCGAGAACGTCAAGGTGCCCAAGTCCAACCTCATCGGCGAGGAAAACCGCGGCTTCTACGTCCTCATGCAGCACCTCGAGGCCGAGCGCATCATGGCCGCCTACGGCTCCATCGGCACCGTTGAGCACACCCTCGCGCTCACCAAGGAGTACGTCAAGCAGAGGATACTCTTCGGCAAGCCGCTCTCCTCCTTCCAGAACACGCAGTACAAGCTGGCTCAGCTGAATACCGAGTACAACCTCGCGCTCAACTACCTTGACTGTGTCCTGCTCGACTACATGGCAGGCACGCATATTGCGGTCGCAATTCCCCTATTTTGAAAATCCCTATGCACATAGAGCCT
>OLPA01002557.1_pt1 | contig 13418 bp, 7 predicted proteins | sample 1672811 | NCBI WGS metagenome assembly OLPA01 (sample SAMEA3136726, study PRJEB25190) | human gut metagenome | biome: human gut; feature: human-associated habitat; material: faeces | place: Austria | collected 2013
CGCAAAGTGGGGCGTGCAGATTGCGGGAATGATTTTTCAAACACGCTCTAATATTAAAAGGCGGAATTTAACAATTTAAACACATTTTTCCCACAAAGAGAACACAAATTGTCTCTATACTGTGAACTATCAAATGAAAAGAACATAAAGGAGTTTCTAAAGGAGGCTTTTATCATGAAGAATAGAAATGAAGAATTAAAGAGAAAACTTAAAAAGGCAGCAAGCATTAGTCTTTGTGCGGTACTGGCAGGTGGTCTTGCAGCAGGAACATATACAGGAGTTAACTATCTGACAGGCTATGAGCAGAGCGTACAGGCAGCAAGCGAAGATAAGGTTGAGCTGCTGAAATCCGAGAAGAAATCAGATGATTCCAAGGATGACAGCAAAGATGAGAGCACAGCAAAGGGCAGCCTTGATGTATCTGATATTGTAGAAGCGGCAATGCCAAGCATCGTTTCCATTACAACCAAATCTGTAGAAGAGGTTCAGAGCTACTACGGAATGTTTGGTCAGTACGGTGCTTATTCACCATCCCAGGAACAGGAGGTTCAGGGAAGCGGTTCCGGTATTATCATTGGTAAGAACGATTCCGAGCTTCTGATCGCAACCAACTATCATGTAGTAGAAGGTGCGGAGACCTTATCTGTTGGCTTCTGTGACAGCACAGCATGTGAGGCTAAGGTAAAAGGTTATGACAGCGAGAGGGATCTTGCAGTTGTAGCAGTTTCCCTGGATGATATTGACAGCGATACAATGGATGCCATTACGATTGCAACTATCGGTAATTCCGATGACCTGAAGGTTGGTGCACAGGTTGTTGCAATTGGTAATGCACTTGGTTATGGTCAGTCCGTAACAACCGGTATTGTAAGTGCCAAGAACCGTCAGCTGAATTCTGATGATACAGTTGGTGATTATGACAGCGACAGCAATTCCGCTACAAACCTGATCCAGACAGATGCAGCAATCAACCCAGGCAACAGCGGTGGTGCTCTTCTGAACATGAACGGTGAGGTTGTTGGTATCAACTCTGCAAAGCTTGCTTCCACAGAGGTTGAGGGCATCGGTTATGCAATTGCAATTTCTGATGTAACAGATACTCTGGAGAACCTGATGAATGAGGAGACCAGAGATAAAGTTGATAACCACGGTGTTCTGGGAATCACAGTTAAGAGTGTTGACAGTGCAGTAAGTGAAGCATACGGTGTTCCGGAAGGCGTTCTTGTAAGAGACGTAACAGAAGGCGGTGCAGCTGATAAGGCCGGCATTGAGGCAAAGACTATCATCACCAAATTTGCAGGCAAGGTTGTTACAACCAAGGAACAGCTGGTTGATTTCCTTTCCTACTACGAGCCTGGTGAAGATGTAGAGCTTACCATTGAAGTTCCAGATGGAAAAGGTTACAAAGAAGAGACAGTAACTGTAACTCTTGGCGAGAACACAAATACACAGAGTACGGATTCCAAGGACAACGGTGACGGTCAGGGAAGCAGTCAGGATGATAATCTTCTGGAAGACTGGGAGAATAACGAAGGCGGCTCAGGTCTCCAGTACGGCGAGGGCTGGAATTAAACACTTGGGCGAATACGCTCTAGTAAGGCATACAGATTGCCGGAATGCTTTTTAGACACGCTCTAAGGCAGGAGAACCGGGATTGATTCAGCCACGGAAATGCAAATAATAGAATGAGAGAGGTTCATCTGTAAAAAAGGTGAACCTCTTTTTTCGGGCAAAATTTCCCACAAAGCGAGGCATGCCGGTTGCGAAACAGATTTTTCAAATATACTATGCTTTGAAATAGTTAGAAAACACATATAAAATTGAATAACAGATTGCGTAACCTACATTAAAAAGGTATAATTATTTTATTGTCGGCAGACTGCGGCATAATATTTTTAAGAATTATACGAAAAAGGAAAAGAGTCAGTAAAATGAACAACGAAAGATTTCTGGTTTTCGATATAGATGATACTTTATATAGCCAGATGGAACCGTTGCTTACAGCCTGTGAGTTCAGTCTGGGCAGGAAGCTTCCGGATCCGGAGCTGTTTTACCGGATCTTCGGGAAAAGAAGCGCTGAAATGTTTCTGTTCAGCGAGAGTGGACAGGTTTCCATTCATGAATCCCGGATTTACAGAATTGAAAATACTATGAAAGACCTGGGAATTCCCTTTACCAGAGAGCAGGCAGAGCTCTTCCAGAAGAGATATAAAGAGAATCAGTCCCATCTTCATGTTTCAGGGGTAATGACACAACTGCTGGACGAATGCGAAGCTGCCGGAGTGAAAATGGGCGTGATCACCAACGGACCTTTTTCCCATCAGGTTCAGAAGTTTCACACACTGGGACTTGATAAATGGTTTACAGAGGATCAGCTGATCGTGTCTGCAGGTGTGGGCGTGGTCAAGCCGGATGTGAAGATATTCCGCATGGCAGAAGAAAAATGGGGAATGAAGCCGGAGAATACTTTTATGATCGGGGATTCTCTGGAGAATGACATTGCAGGTGCAAAAAATGCCGGATGGAAGACCATCTGGATGAACCATCACCGTTATACGGTTCCGGAAGGTATGGAAAAACCAGATTATATTGCATATACAGAGGAAGAGTTGAGAAAGCTTATTGTCCAAATATGCTTTACAACGAAGAAGGATGGATAAAGTATGGTATCAGATTACAAAATCACCATGGAGCAGGCAGAATACGAGATGGTCTGTTACCGTAGGGTTTTTAACTTTGTAAGGCTTCTTGACCAGGAAAAACTGGAGAAATTGAATGCAGAAGGTCTGTTGGCAGCAGAGGGCGGACAGACAAAAAAAGCAGATTTGTGCATAGGACATTTTTGCCAGGGCTGTGTGGCAATGGAAGCCTTTTTACGGAAGGCAGAGCTGTGCAAGCTGGAATTTATTGGAGATGACATTTATCAGATCATGGCTAAATATCTGGAAATTGACGGTAATCCTTATGTAATGGAGCTTTTGAAGAAAATGGACAAAAGCAGCCTGATCGACCGGAAAGATCATGAGCGCCTGATCAGCAGCCTTACCGGATATAACGAGAGACTGTATCAGGATGTTCTTACGAAGGCATACAACAGACGTTATTATGAAGAAGAATTGAAGTCCCAGATGGGACCGGCTGGAATTGCCATGATCGATCTGGATGATTTTAAGCTTTATAACGACACATATGGACATAATGTCGGGGATATGGCACTGAATGTTGTTGCAGAAACCATATGCAAGCATATCCGTAAGGATGATATTCTGATCCGCTATGGTGGGGATGAGTTTCTTCTGGTGTTTCCTGGAGTAACGGAAGTGAAATTTGCCGGAAGACTGCAGGAAATCCATGATAAGATCCATCTGGCTGCTGTGCCGGGATATGCAGGGATTCAGCTTTCTGTGAGCATTGGAGGTACAATTGCCGGGGCAGATGAAACAATCGGAAGTGTGGTAGGAAGAGCTGACCGTTTTATGTACCAGGCGAAAACCCGTAAGAATCTGGTGGTAACCGAGTCTAATGAGATAAAAGATGGAAATGCAGACGGCGCAGAGGTTAATCGTGATGAGCTGAAACAGCAGATTCTGATCGTGGATGATGCTGAGCTGAACCGTGATATTCTTGCGGAGATTCTGCACCATGATTTTAAGACTATGGAAGTAAGCAGTGGGGAGGAATGTCTCTCCGTGCTTCGGGAGTATGGTGCAGGAATCTCACTGGTGTTGCTTGATATTGTAATGCCTGGCATGGACGGCTTTGCAGTTCTTGAGGAGATGAACCGGAACCATTGGATCGAGGATATTCCGGTCATCATGATCTCCAGTGAGGAGACAGAATCATATATACGCCGGGCGTATGAAATGGGAGTTTCAGACTATATCAGCCGCCCGTTTGATGCCAAGGTTGTTTACCGGCGTGTATATAATACTATTAAATTATACGCAAAACAGAGGCGCCTAATCACACTTGTAACGGATCAAATTCGAGAAAAAGAAAAAAATAGTCAAATTTTGATAGATATTCTCAGCCATATCGTAGAATTTCGTAATGGAGAGAGTGGTCAGCACGTTCAGCACATAAAGATGTTGACCGGATTTCTGCTGGACAGACTGATGCAGAAAACAGACAAATATGATCTAAAATGGTCTGACCAGTACATGATCACAATTGCATCTGCCCTTCACGATATTGGTAAAGTGGGAATCGACGAGAAGATTTTGAATAAACCAGGCAGACTGACAAATGAAGAGTTTGAGGAAATGAAGAAGCATACCCTGATCGGTGCTTCCATGCTGAAGAGCCTGGGTGTTTATCAGAATGAAGAGCTTGTGAAGGTGGCTTACCAGATCTGCAGATGGCACCATGAGCGCTACGATGGCAAGGGTTATCCAGATGGTCTGAAGGGGGAAGAAATTCCGATTGCAGCTCAGGTGGTTTCTGTTGCAGATGTATATGATGCACTGACAAGCGAGCGTGTTTATAAGAAAGCATTTTCCCATGAGAAGGCTATGGAGATGATCCTGGCCGGTGAGTGCGGAACCTTCAATCCGCTGCTGCTGGAGTGCTTGCAGGATATTCAGGGCCGTATCCAGGAGGAAATGAAGCGGGCAGAAGAGCAGCCTATGCTTGTACAGAATTCTTATGTGGGGAAGATGATCGAGACGGTGCAGTAGGCAAGGCTTATTATAATGTAATATATTGAGGTATTGTTCGACGAATTATTTTGGGTAAAAATCGCGAACAGCAGCATTTGCAGGTCGGGGGACCTGCGGGAGTGGGGGTAAGTTTTACTTTATGAAAAAGAAAATTCTTACACTGGCGGCAGTGGTAACACTGCCGTTTATTCTTCTTGTGATGTATCTTCTTGCCTCGATGGCAAGTTACAGCAATACTTATGATGAGATCGTAAGCAACATGACTGTAGCGAATAATTACAATCTGAATTTCAAGGAAGAGATGGACGAGAGCCTGTATAAGCTGGTTGTTGGCTACGTCACTCTGGATACCATCGAAACAGACAAAAGTCTTAAGAATCCATATACTTTAATAGATGAATTACGCAGCGAATTTACCAGACTGACAGCCATTACCACAGAATCTGAGAGCAAGCTGTGGCTGGAGAGTCTTCTTCGCAATATTGATACCCTGGAAAAAAGGGTGGACGATATTGTGGACAGTATTTCTGCCGGGGGCAGATACAATGAGAATATTGAGAAGCTGGACAATAATATTTACATTCTGACGGAACTGATCCAGGATGATATCCAGTATTATATCTATTATCAGACACGTTATATGGACAAGGTCACAGATACCCTGCAGGATCAGATCGGGCGGTTTATGGTGGTGTGCAGTGTGCTGATCGGCGTGCTGATCATTGTGGTTGCAGTCAGTGCGGTGATGATCGTTTCCGGTATTATACAGCCCATCAGTCAGCTGAACCAGGCTACGGAGAAGATTGCCCAGGGTGATTTCAATGCCAGAGCCCAGGCGGATTCCGATGATGAGGTGGCTGAGCTTGCAGTGAGCTTTAACAAAATGGCAGGAAGCATGCAGTCTCTGATCGATAAGGTGAAGGAAGACGAGCGGAAAATGCGAAAAGCAGATCTGCGCCTTCTTCAGGAGCAGATTCAGCCTCATTTTCTTTATAATACGCTGGACACCATTGTGTGGCTGATCGAGTCCAATGAGCCGGACGAAGCGGTGACCATGGTTGTTACACTGTCGGACTTTTTCCGTGAAATCCTCAGCAAAGGGAAGGAATTTATTTCCATTAAGGAAGAAGAAAAACACATCAGCAGTTACCTCCAGATTCAGGAGATGCGTTATCGGGATATTCTGGAATATGACATTCAGCTGGATCAGGTGATTTATAAATATCAGATTCTGAAACTGACCCTTCAGCCAGTGGTGGAGAATGCACTTTACCATGGAATCAAATATAAACGTGCCAAAGGCTGTATTCACATTCACGGGGAAAAAGAGGGCGATATTATCCGTCTGACTGTCCGGGATGATGGTGTGGGCATGGATGAGGAAGAGCTTGAACAGCTTCGCCAGCAGATCGAGAAGCCCTGCCAGGAGACGGAGAAGGGCTTTGGTCTGGCAAATGTAAATGAGCGTATCCACATGTATTTCGGACCGGAGTATGGAATGAAGATCCAGTCACAGAAGGGCAAGGGAACTACAGTGGAGATTGTGATCCCGGCTATTCTGGAAGCTCCGGTGGAGAAAACAGGGAATGATACAGCAAAAGCGGTTGATGTCAGCAACAGCGTGAATTCTGACGCAAATAAAAAAATAGAAAATAATCCGAAACAGCAGAATGACAATAAGATAATTGAGGGTGGACAGCCACAGCAGGAGGAGACAGGCGTATGAGACAGTTTATAAGAAAAAATATCTGGGCTGTGGCGCCGGTTGTACTTGTGCTTGTGGCACTGGCTCTTCTGGGAAGCCCTTTGAGCAGTAAAGTGCAGGAAACTCCTGCGGAGGACGATAATCTGATCGTAGTAGGTGTTGCCCAGGTGGGAAGCGAATCTGTATGGCGAAGTGCCCACACTCAGTCCATTCAGGACGCTTTCACCAGGGCAAACGGCTACATGCTGATTTTTGACAATGCCAGACAGAAGCAGGCCAATCAGATCAAGGCCATCCGAAGCTTTATTTCCCAGCAGGTGGATTATATCGTACTTTCTCCTATTGAGGAATCTGGATGGGACACTGTGCTTCAAGAGGCGAAGGATGCCGGGATTCCGGTAATTCTCATAGACCGTAAGGTTTCTGTGGATGATGACTCCCTCTATGCTTCCTGGGTTGGTTCCGATTTTGTCCGCGAAGGACAGGATGCTGGTTACTGGCTTGAGGATTACATGAAAAAGCAGGGCAGGGAAGATGACGAAGTTAACATTGTAGTGCTGAAAGGAACCAAAGGCGCCTCCGCCACCATCGGCAGAACCCGTGGGTTCAATGAAGTGGCAAAGGTGCAGCGCAATTGGAATATTTTGCAACAGGTAGACGGAGAATTTACCACAGCAAAAGGAAAAGAAGAGATGGCAAGGCTTCTGGATCAGTATGAGGACATAGATGTGGTGGTTTCACAGAACGATGACATGACTTTTGGTGCTCTTGAAGCCATCAGAGAAGCAGGAAAAACTGCAGGAGTGAACGGCGATATTACGGTAATTTCCTTTGATGCGGTGGATGCCGGCGTGGAGCTGGTGAGAAACGGGGAGATCAACATTGATGTCCAGTGTAATCCTGACCAGGGAAAATACGTGGAGCAGATCATTCAGGATATGGAAGCTGGCAAAGAAATAGAGAAAGCATATTATGTTCCGGAGCGGGTGTATACCCAGGAGAACGTTGGGGAGGAAGAAAATGTTACGGAAGGTATTTCTGGTTGAAGATGAGACGGTGATCCGCGAAGGGCTCAGGGACAGGATTCCCTGGGATCAGTTCGGATACCGTTTTGTAGGGGAAGCAGCAGATGGGGAAATGGCTTTGCCCCTGATCCGTAAGACGAAGCCGGATGTATTGATCACGGATATTAAAATGCCTTTTATGGATGGGCTTTCCCTAAGTAAAATTGTGAGCAAAGAATTTCCGCGGATGAAGATTATTATTATCAGTGGTTATGATGATTTTGAATATGCAAGACAGGCAATTGAAGTTGGCGTTGATCAGTATCTTCTGAAGCCGGTTACCAGAATGAAGCTGAAAAATGTACTTCTTGAACTGAAAGATAAGATCGAGCAGGATCAGGAGCAGGAGGACTACCGCACCCAGTTTCAGAATGAGATTCAGGAGTATGAGCAGTTTTCCAGACGGCGTTTTATGGAAAAAATACTGGAGGGCGAGCTGTCGGTTAAGGAGATTTATGATGAGGCAGAGCGTCAGTCCATAGAAATTACGGCAGCAGGATATAATCTGCTTTTCCTGTATTTACAGGAGAAAAATAAGGACAAGATGGCAGGTTTTCTTCGGAAACAGGATGAAGTGCTTCATTATTTTCTCCGATATCCCCAGTATCTGCTTTTCCGCTGGAATGTAAACAGCTACGGAGTTCTGGTAAAGGGGGAATTGTCCCGGCTTCCGGAGCTGACAGATAATTGCGTGGAGTATGTGAAACGGACCTGCGAAGGGGAAGAGCAGATGGACTGGTATGTGGCGGTAGGAAAACCTGTGGAGAGATTGAGCCTGCTTTCCCAGTGTTATCAGAGCGTGAATCATTATTTTGCATATCGTTTTATGGTGCCGGGGCTGCATGTGCTTACAGAAGAAACTTTGGAGAGTTATGTAAACTCACAGGGAGAGAACCGTTTGGCGGCAGTAGATTCTTCACAGCTGAATCCTGAGATCATCAAGGATTTTCTCACAAAAGGAAGCAGCAGTGAGATCCAGGAGTTCGTTCAGGGATATCTGGGTGGAATGAGTAAGGCACTGGAGTCCAGAATGTTCCGGGATTATGTGGTGCTTCATATTCGGTTTACAACTATTATGTATCTGGAATCCATTGGTGTGGAAAAAGAGGGTTATACAGAACGGATTGAGGGAAAATATCAGGATACCAGCATCAAGGCATCACAGGTGGCAGGGTATTGTGTGGACATTCTTCAGAGTGCCATTGATATCAGGGATGAGAAGAATGAGTCTCAGGGCAACAGCGCCATGAGGAAAGTGCTGGATTATATTGATGAGAATTACTATAAAGAGACCATTTCCCTGAATGAAGTAGCGGATGCGGTAAATATGAGTGCCAACTATTTAAGCGCAATTTTCAGCCAGAATATGCAGAAGACGTTTGTAGAGTATATTACCTGCAAACGTGTTGACAGAGCGAAAAAACTCCTGCGCGAGACGGACAAGTCGTCCGGAGAGATCGCACAGGAGGTGGGATATAAGGATCCCCATTATTTCAGTTATGTGTTTAAGAAAAAATCCGGGTGTAGTCCAAGGGAATATCGGAGTAAGGGGACTGCATGATATTCAAAATTAATTATGCGATTTCGGCAGTGACAACTGCCATGGGACTTCCTGTGAAGAGACAGGGAGTCCTTTTAATTTGTTTATGCTCATATGGGCGGCCAGAGTACCAGGCTGGTGTGCGGAATGGGTCAGTGTTGTGGCGCGGAGCAGACCAGATGTGGTAAGATAACTGGTATTGAAGGCGGCTAGTGCTATTGTGGTTTCGAAACTATGACCGGTGGAAGTAGCTTTGAATCCAGTGTTTTGAAGAGAGGATGAAAGAGGAGCATGAGTTGCTATCCTTTTCTCCTGTCCAAGCGACAACTCTTCCCATAACAGCCATGCAATAAAGTCATCCTCACAAATAAACGCAGTGCAGTCGGGGGTGATCCGTTCCAGAAATTTTTTCAGGAAGCTGATATCCCGGCTCTGACGGAAATCATCCAGCTCCTGTGTAGTATACCAGCAGATGTTGCGGTCTGGTACAGTCAGCCCCTGGTTTTGCATGGCATCCAGAAAGCCCTGGTATCGTTCATGTCCCCGCTGATCGTCCATCTGGAAAATACCGGCGATAGAAGAGTGGCCTTTTTCCACAAGACTTTGCACCAGAAGACCAGCCCCATATAGATTATCTTCATAGATTACTGGAATCTGAGACAACTGGGGATAAGCACATCCCAGGAACAAAATGGAGATTCCCCTTTGTATCAGCCTTTGATAAAGCTCTATATTAGGTGATGGTAAGGCGCTTTTTACAGGCTCCACAATAAGCGCCCGCAGCGGACTTTTCAAAAGAAATTGAAGGATTTGCCGTTCTTGGTCCACATGACTGTGAGTGGGGTAAACCTTGCAGGAAAATCCATCTGCCGCCAGTGCTATTCGAATATCGTTTATCAGAGCCGGGTATTCATATTGCTGTTCATCGGGAATCAGAATTCCAACTATATTCCGGTCTTCTAGGCTGGAAAGCCCGGTAATGTAAGCCCCGCTTCCTTTAATGCGGCGGATTTCCCGCTCATCTTCAAGAACCGCCAGTGCCGCCCGGACTGTCTGTCGGCTGACACGGTATCTGACAGCCAGCTCCTGCTCGGTGGGAAGCTTGTTGCTTCCCTTTTGAATAGAATCTGAAATGATTTCTCTTAGCTGTTCAACCAGCCATTTATATTTGATCGCCATATATTTTAGTTCCTCTTTCTTAGGTTAGAGCGTGTTTGAAAAATCCTTCCCGTAATCTGCCCGTGCTACTCTTTACCCAGTTTCTGGTTGTTGTAGTGGATCTTATCACTTAGGGGGAAAATTTCATTAATTAGCAGCATAATGTTTTTTTATTTTGCTGAGATAATTATTTCATAAAATTTTCACATGAATTATTTATGATTTTCCAATAAATCATCTGCTTTTTCACTTCTAAAACCCAAAATATTATACCTTTTTTCAAATGATCAAACTTTTTTTTCCAGCTTAGACAGTTTGCCAAATCGAAAAACATAGAAAAGATGTGATATTTTTCACAAAATCATAAGAAAACAAACTTTCCAAATGAGAAATCATAAAATATCAACCCTTTTCCTGCCTGAAGTTCATTATAATACAAATTTGTCTGTATTTCACTATGAAAAACAACAAATTTGTATTGTTTGAACTGACGAAACGACCAAAAAATGGAAAAGTAATATTGAAATTTATGTTAATTTTCGCTAAATTATAGACATCAAGAAGGACACGGATTCAAGAACGGACGGAAAGCTGAGACAGCAAACGGATCAGTGTTGAACGAGAAACCAATGGCAGGCGCGACCTGCAAAAGTATTTTTTCTAAAAGAAAGAGAGGAATAATCACTATGAAAAAGAAATTAGCAGTTATGGCACTCGCAGCAGCAACACTCAGCATGATGGCTATGCCGGTTTACGCTGACGATCTGGTAACAGTTGGATACGCACAGGTTGGACATGAATCAGACTGGCGTACAGCAAACACCCAGAACTATCAGGACGTTTTCTCAGAGGACGCTGGATACAGCCTTGACCTTGTAGACTGCGATAATGACAATGCTGCACAGCTTGAGGCAGTTCGTACATTTATTAGTAAAGATATGGATTACATCGTAATCGCTCCGATCCAGTCCGCTGGCTGGGACACCGTTCTTCAGGAAGCACAGGATGCAGGAATCCCTGTAATCATCGCAGACCGTGAGATCGAAGCAAGCGACGACTTATATGATGCATGGGTTGGAACAAACACAACAAACGAAGGTATCACAGCTGGTAACTGGTTAGCTGAGTACCTTGGCGATAAAGACGCGAACATTCTTGTAATCGAAGGTTCCGTAGGAGCTTCCGCGGCACTTGGACGTACAGAAGGATTCAATCAGGTAGCTGGCGAGCATGATAACTGGAAGATTCTTGATTCTCAGTCCGGTGACTTTACACAGGCTGGTGGCCAGGAAGTTATGGAGTCCTTCATCAAATCCTACGAGGGACAGTTCAATGTAGTTGTCTGCCAGAATGATAACGAAGCATACGGCGCAATGGATGCAATGGATGCAGCAGGTATCACCTATGGTGTTGATGGCGATGTAACTCTTATTTCCTTCGATGCAACACACGATGGACTTCAGTATACATTAGATGGAAAGATCAACTGTGATGTTGAGTGTAACCCGATCCAGGCTGAGGTTGTTAAGGGCGTAATCGAGAAAATGCAGGCAGGCGAAGAATTTGAGAAGACAACACTTGTTGAGGATCAGGCATTCGTAGCACCTGGAATCGAGAGCGAATATGCAACAACTATGACTGATGAAGTTCTGGCTGGACGTGCTTACTAATCAGAAAAATCAATCGGAGAGTGTGAAAACAGCAGAGCTGTGAAACAATCCGTAAACATCGAAATTGGTTATCAGCAAGCAGCTGAAAACCGATAAAGATGAACAAATAGGGGAGGAAAGTCCCAAGGCGGATTTTCTTCCCCTTAATTTTCGCGAGCAACGAGCCAAAGTCCATGCTTGCATGAGACCTTGGCGACTGCCGCGATAACGGGTAAAACTCGCAGAGCGTGTTTTATCCCGTTGTTTATACGAGGTTATGAGCCGCAGAACAGAGGAACCTATGGCAAATAACGCGATAACGAGGAGAATGAAAAATGAAGTTGATAACGGGAAGGGAGGAATCGCGTTGGAGGCAGGAGTAGTATTGAAAATGCAGGGAATCTGCATGACATTCCCAGGTGTAAAAGCACTGGAAGGCGTGGATCTGACATTAAAAAAAGGTGAAATCCGCGCGCTGATGGGAGAGAATGGCGCGGGTAAATCCACATTGATCAAGTGCCTGACCGGCGTAAATAAATTTGAGGCTGGAGAGATTTATCTGGAAGGATTTGATCATCCCATCGTAAATAAAGATACCATGGACGCCCAGAAGAAGGGCATTTCTACTGTATATCAGGAAGTAAACCTCTGTCCAAACCTTTCGGTGGCAGAGAATCTTTACATAGGCCGCGAGCCGCTGACAAAGCTTGGAACGGTCAACCGAAAGGCAATGAACCGTCAGGCAGCTGCCCTTATGAAACAGCTGGAGCTTGACGTTGATGTAACACGTAATCTTGAAGAATATTCACTGGCATTGCAGCAGATGATCGCAATTGCCCGTGCTGTAGATATGGACTGTAAGGTGCTCATTCTGGATGAGCCCACATCTTCACTGGATGATCGTGAAGTAGAAAAGCTTTTTACCATGATGCGCAGACTGAAGGAGAAAGGTGTAGGAATCATATTTGTCACCCATTTCCTGGAACAGGTTTATGCAGTATGTGACGGAATTACCGTTCTTCGAAATGGTCAGCTGGTTGGCGAGTATGAGATCGCAGATCTTCCGAGAGTGAAGCTGGTAGCAGCTATGATGGGAAAAGATTTCGACGATCTTGCTTCCATTAAACCGGAGACCACAGGAGATAAGAGAAAAGAACCGATGGTAATCGAAGCCCGTGGCTTAAGCCATGCAGGAACCATCAAACCATTTGACCTTGATATCCACAAAGGAGAGGTTATCGGTCTTACCGGACTTCTTGGAAGCGGACGAAGCGAACTGGCACGTACTATTTACGGTGCTGACCGCGCCCAGACTGGTACTTTGAAAGTAAAAGGCAAGGAAGTTAAGGTGAAAAATCCTATTGATGCCATGCATCTTGGAATGGGACTTCTTCCTGATGACCGTAAAGCGGAGGGAATTGTTGCAGATTTGTCCGTAAGAGAAAATATCATCCTTGCAATTCAGGCAAAACAGGGAGTTCTGAAAAAGATCCCTATGGCAAAACAGTGTGAGATTGCAGACAAGTATATTGATCTTCTCCAGATCAAATGTGCAAGCCGCGAGACTTTGATCAAACAACTTTCCGGTGGAAACCAGCAGAAGGTTATCTTTGCAAGATGGCTTGCAACAAACCCGGATTTCCT
>OLPA01002571.1_pt1 | contig 13362 bp, 6 predicted proteins | sample 1672811 | NCBI WGS metagenome assembly OLPA01 (sample SAMEA3136726, study PRJEB25190) | human gut metagenome | biome: human gut; feature: human-associated habitat; material: faeces | place: Austria | collected 2013
TGTGCCAGTTCATACCCGTCGTCTTGTTGGCCGGCGAGTACATCGCCGCGGAGTATCCCGAGTCGTAAGCCAGACCGCCGATCTGGTAGGTGAAGGCCACGCTCAGGTCGAAGCCCCGGAAATTGACACTCGTGCCGAAACCACCGTAGAGATCGGGAATCGGGTCGCCGCAGAGATAGTCCGACGCCTTGGCATATTCAGTCGTCGTAACGCGCTTGCCCGTCGGGTTGCCCTTGTCGTCGGTTTCGTTCATGTACCACATCGAAAGGCCCTCGTCCGAAACACCGGCATATTTCCTCATGTAGAAAGTGTACATCGGAAGCCCTTCTCCGAAGAAAGTGGAGCCGCTCACGTAACCGGAGTAGCCATCGACCTGTTTGGTTCGTCGTTCAGAAGGTAGCATGGTGATCTTGTTGCGCAGGTGCGTCATGTTGAGGTTGATGTCCCACTGGACATGCTCCCGTCGGATCGGCGTAAAGTTCAGCTCGATTTCGACGCCGCTGTTGCGCATGTCGCCCACGTTGGCGTAGTAGGACGAATAGCCCAGCGACGGAGCTACCGGGAACGACAGCAGCATGTCGGTCGTCTTGCGGAGGAAATATTCGACGCCTCCGGAAACCGTACCGCGCAGGAAGCTGAACTCCACACCGGCGTTGAAGTTGGAGTTGGTCTCCCAGGTGATGTTCTCGGATCCTTTGGCGTTGAAGACGGTCGAGACCTTTCCGTTGGCGTTTTCGATCGTGTAGGTGTTCGTGTAGCGGAAGTTACCGATGTTGTCGTTACCCTGCGAGCCGATCGAGGCCTTCAGCTTGAGATTGTCGAGCCATTCATAGGTGCTCTCCATGAAATTTTCTTTCGAAATGATCCATGCGCCGCCCAGCGACCAGAAGTTGCCCCAGCGGTGGTCGGGGTGGAAGCGCGAAGAAGCGTCGCGGCGGTAGGAGGCCGAGGCGAAATATTTGCCTGCGTAATCGTACATGACACGGGCGAAATAACCCTCGTTGTTGTACTCAACCCGGTAAGAGCCGGCTCCCTGTTTGTCGATGATCGCCCCGGCAAGCTCGTCGTTTTCCTGCGTCAGCATATTGCTTTTCGTGGCCGACAGCGTGTAAATGCGGTTCTGGTAGGACTCGTGGCCCAGCATCACGTTGATGTTGTGCGAGCCTATCTGCTTGGTGTAGTTGAGAATCTGCTGTAGGTTGAGGTCGAAATTCCGTTGATGGCCCTTCGAGACCATGCCTTTTTCGCTGGCGAACTGTCCGAACCAGGGATTCGTAACCGAGGTGGAGCGGGTTTCGTCGAGCGAAACGCCGGCGTTGAACGTGAATTTGAAATCCTTGAGGAAGGTGACGTCGATATATCCCGTACCGTTGAAAGCATTGCCTTCGGCTTCCTGTTTGTTGAGACGCGAATCCGAGAGGGCGTTGCTGTTGGGGAAGAGCGAACGCTCCATACCGGCATTGTCGCCGTTGCCGTAGTCGTAGAGCTTGATGCCGTCCTCGTTGTACATGACATTACCCTCGCCGTCGCGGATGTAGAGCGGATAGATCGGACCGACGGCCGTCGTATAAGCGAAAACGTTGCCCGACGAGTTACCGGCGCCGCTGTCGTCGATCTGGTTGTAGCGGAAATGCGTGTAGTTGGCATTGGCGCTGAACTTGAGCCACTTCTTGGCCTGATAGTCCACGCGCAGACGGGCCGTATAACGATCCATGTCCGAGTTGTAGGCGATACCTTCGTTGTTCAAATAGCCGAACGATCCGTAGATCGAGGCGTTCCCGGTCTGGCCGGAGATCGAAGCGTTGTACTCCTGACGCAGGGACGAGCGGAAAGCCGCATCGGTCCAGTCGTCGGGACGGATGTAGTACTCCTTGCCCTCATAGACGAGACGGCGGCCGAGAGTCGCAGCGGGATTGACCTTACCGTTGATGCCGATGAACTCCTGCCCGGAAGGAACCGTATAGACCATATAGCCCAGACCTCCGTCATTCGCATTGGCCGTCAAATTCGTATTGGCGCGCAAATGGGCCTCGCCGACACTCATTCCCGAATTGACATAGTAGTTTTTCAGCGCACTGTAATGCAGTTCGTAAAATTGCGCCGGGTTGGTAATGTACGCATAATCCTGGACGGCGCGCGAATTGACGCCCCACTTGGCGTCGATTGTCACGTGAGCCTCCTGCGACTTGGCCTTTTTGGTGGTGATCATCACTACGCCGTTGGCGCCGCGGGCGCCGTACAGCGAGTTCGAGGCGGCGTCCTTCAACACAGTCATCGATTCGATGTCACTCGGGTTGAGGTTGTTCAGGTCTCCCGAGTAAGGCATGCCGTCCACGATCCAGAGCGGATCGTTGCCGGCGTTGAGCGAACTGAAACCGCGGATGCGGATCGTCGGACTCTCTCCCGGCTGTCCTGAGGTGTTGGTCAGCTGCACGCCCGCGACCTTTCCGGCCAGAGCCTGCGCTACGTTCGACTGCTGCGACTTGGCGATGTCGTCCGATTTGATGACGGTCGCCGAACCGGTGAAAGCCTCCTTTTTTGCCGTACCGAACGCCACGACGATCACGTCGTCGATAGCCTGTGTGTTCTCTTTCAGCACGACGTCGATCCGGGTTTGCGTTCCCACCTTGATCGTGTGGGACTGATAACCCATGAACGATACGACCAGCACATTGTCCGGTGCGGCTTTGATCGAAAAGCTGCCGTCCGCACCGGAGGTCGTACCCTTCGTAGTGCCTTCGACCAGAATGGTGGCGCCGACGATGCCGGCCCCCGCATGATCTTTGACCGAACCCGTAATTTCCCGTTCCTGCGCATGGGCGGACAAGAACAGGCCGAGAACAGCCATCAATGATAGAAAGATTTTTTTGGTCATAAATGCGCCATTTTAACGCTGGTAAAAAAATGATTGTAGAAAATTTGCCGTCTTCGTGTCCCGGCGCGGAGCCGAAACATTCCTCCTCCCCTTCCGGAAGCCCGGAGGGGGGGGGGATGTCATCCGCCTGTCCGGTCACCGAACCGGCCGGATCGCAGCCTATTCGTAGAAATCGTCTGCAAGGTCGTTCGGCTTCGAGCCCGAATACTTGTCAGCCTTGCCCCGGAATTCGATGATCAAGGTGTTTCCGGTTCCGGTCGGATCAGGGTTCCATGTACTGAATACTCCCCAATCGACCATCGAGAATTTGAAGATCCACTCCTTGTTCTCCTGCTTGACGGTCACTGCCGCCTTCTCGGGACACCGCATGCAGTACTTAGCCTTGTCGGAATATCCGTACCCGTTATATGAGGACAGATACATATACTGGAACCTGAGGTTCCATTTGCAATTCGTGCCTTCCGCAGGCAGGTCGATCTCTCCTTCATGGTCGAGGTAGCTGTCCGGCAGGAAAAACATCGGAGTAGTATTATCCGCATCGATACTCTCGGTGAAAGCATTCCGGAAATAGAAGCAATATCCCGATAGCAGATCGCCGGTATAACTATCCCGATAAGCCGGGTCGTGCCGCACCTCCATCGCCGTAACGGGCCAATACAGCATGTCCTTGTTATCCTTGTCCAGGAATTTGATATAGGGCTCGAACGGTTTGACGGGCTTCAATGTTTCTTCATCCATTGCGTCGGCCGTCGCAGCCGTCGGCACACCGTAGTATTCGGCTTCGACCCCGATGCCGTTTTTCAGCGTCAGATTTACCCGCAGATAAATCTCCTTGCCGCCAGCGGGATTGGGATGGGTCTCGATCGTACCGGTCAGTCCCGCATCCTCGCCGTAGTAGGTCTGATAGGTCTTGTGGTCGTAGAGCCGGAACCAGTAATCGGAGGTCTGCGCCGCAACGTCGATCACGCCGTCGAACTTGGCCGCCAGCACCCGCACATACGCAGCCCAATGACCTTTGGCAAGATCAGCCGGGGCTGCGGCCGTTTCGGCATCGCCCAAAGCGAATACGTAGCTGCCGACCTGCGGCTCCTGCGAGAAGAGCGCGGCGATCGGGGCCTCGGCTGCGGCCGCAGCCTCGCCTCCGGCTGCCGGCTCCGTCACCTTGATCGTATTGGTGGCCGCATAGCCTCCGGCGAACGTGCCTTCGTAGGCGGCACGCAGGCGCTTCCCGTCTTTCGAAGCGTCAAGCGCGACGATGAGCCCCTCGATCGTGCCGAATTTATCCGTCAGGTACTTCGCCGTCAGCGTTCCGGTCGTCCCGGCGCCCGTTGCGAATTCACCGCAGCGAATCTGCACCTTCGCGGGATCAGCTGTCGCAAGGTCGATTTCCTCCGTTCCGAACAGCTCCTCGGCAAGCAGAATCTCCACGCCCGCAGCCCCCTCCTCGGGAGCGGCCAGGCCCTCTTGCTCGTAGAGGCAGAAGCGGCGGTTGCCTTCGCGGACATTGCGCCACTCGACGACGCTTCCGACGGCGGCGATCCGATTGTCGATCTCGTATTGGTTCGTCAGTTCGACGTCACGCTCTTCCGTACAGGTATTCTGGTAACGGGCGATCAGCGTCTTGCCGCTCTTCAATTCGACGTAGGTATAGAGATTGAGCCGGGTTTCCGTCACCAGATCGGCGGAGAGTTCTACGCTCGCGACGTCGTTCATCGTCGTCTTTTTCACCGAAATATCCTTGTATTCGATTTCGAACGGATCGGAGGCCGTGTTCACGGTGCCCTTGGGGCTCTCCACCATCACGCGCAGATAATCGTCGGCCTGTTTCATCTGCTCGGCATTGATCAGCCCCTCGGTCGGCGAGAGATAAAAGGTGTGGCTGCCGTCTTCTTCAGCGACATAGATTGCCGACTTGATGCCGACGAGATCGCCTCCGTCGTACTGGATTTGATCGGTCAGAGTTACAGGAGGCTTCTTCCCGGGGTCGGGGTCGTCGTTGGGATCGTCGTCATCGCATGCACCCAGCATGGCTGCCGATGCGAGCAACGCGCACGCCAGCGCGCGCAGTCTGTAATGGGTCGAGTTTTTCATAACGATTGTTTTTAATAGCGCGGGGTTCGGGAAAACCCCGCGCTATCCGGTTTTTCTGTTGTCATTCGGTCATTCCGGCCTTGCGGAACATGATGCCCGGCAGTTCTTCGGCCAGACGGCTCATCGGAACCGACGGAGCCGGCAGGCGGCGAAGCAGTCTGGGCGGTTCGAGATGATCCTTTTCGGCCGCAGCACGCCCCGTTTGGCTTACGACAGGGCCTTCCCACGTTCCGCGCACATGATGCTTGCGCACGCAGATGCCGTCGACCTCGAACCGGTACCAGTTCTCCTTGCCTTCGCCCTCGACCTTGGTGATCGTAACCTGACCGTCGTAGAGCAGGGCGTGTCCGTCCATGTATTCGAAGATCTTGTTGTCATCTCCCCACATCGAATAAGTCTGGTGCATCCACCGGCTGCCATGCAGACCGCCGTCCAGCATAATGCCGCGCATCATGACGCCGGGTTTGATGTATGCCGGCCAGCGCTGTTCGGTCACCTCGTAGGTTCCCGGAGTGATTTCGTTCTCCTTGCCCGGCTCGGTGGTAAGTTCCACACGGACGATGTCACCGCCCGGCTCGCGATCCACGAAGTCTTCGAGATGGTCTCCTACCCATTCGATACCGATATTGATGAATTGCAGACCGCATCCGTAGGAACTGATCGGTTTGTAGCCGATGCCTTGGATATAGACCTGATCCGAAGTATAGTAATGCGCCTTTTTGATCTTCGACAGATCCATGTCGTAGTCACGCTCGAGCGTCGAGGTGCCGTCGTCATCGGACTTGTCGTCGGATGCGTCGGTGATCGGAATGACTCCGGTGTACGAGCCCTTGAGGGTAAAGCCGTCCTTCGAGGTAAGGTTGAACTCGATCTTGTATACCGGTTCTATTTTGCCGTCTTCGCCTTGGGCCGTACCGGCGGCCTCGATCTTGATGATGCCCTCCTTTCCGTAGGAAAATTGTCCGAAAGAGGTTCCGTCGTCCAACTGGACATAAGTGCCGAGCGGGAATACCAGCCCCTCCATCGGAATTTCCACGGCGGGCATCCACGACCCCCATTGGAACGAGGTGTTGGCCAGATATTCGTGGGGCTTGATCACGGCTTCCTTCGGATTGCCGAACAGGTCGTTGAATACGACGAGCGCAGCGGCGAGACCGCCCTGCCCCTCCTCCGTGTCGTAGGTTTCGTCGTAAATGTTGATCTGCATCATGCCGGTACCTGCTTCGAGCATGTTGCCGTAATAGGTCGCGGTGGCGCTGAATCCGACCACTTCCACGTCGCGTCCGATCTGCGGCAGGTAGAAGCCGCCGTCCTCCGGCTGATCGACGATCTGGAGCTGTCCCTCGTAGACGATGCTCTTTTCGGAACCGTCCGTATCGACGAAACGAAGCGAAACGCTCCAGACGTCACCCTCGTGGGAGACTTTCAACGGCTCTCCCGAAACCAGCGACAACTGGGTCTTATTGCCTTCGGCGTCGATATACTGAACACCGGTATATTGGGACGTGAACGTGTGATCCTCGTTGAGCTGGCTGGCCATATATTCACCCTCGGGAAGCGTGTAGGCATCTTCGCCCGGAACCGCATAGAGGTCGGCCACGAAAAGGTAACCCGCCTCTTTGAGCGTCACCCGCCCTTTGGATACGGTATGCTCGGCATCCGTGAAGGCCATATAATAGTTGTGCGACTCCACGCCCTTGACCGGGCCGAGGTACCACGACAGCGGAACTTTATCCAGCAACACCTTGTCTGCGTCATCTCCCACCTCCGAAGCGTCGGAATTCTTGCACAGTCCGTAATAGGCAACCGTCAGCGTTTTTCCGCCGGTTTCGATTTCGGCGGAAATACGAGCGACGCGGGCCGAGAGGAACTCGACCGAGAGATCCGCTTTCGAGGCTTCTCCGACGTTCGAGGAGTTTACGTCGATCTCCCCATAGGCGATTCCGTTGCCGGCAACCGCAAAATCGACGGCTCCGGAAGGTTGTTTGACGGTAATTTTGACGGCATCGTCGGCGATCAGCATGCCGTCCACATCCACAAGCCCTGCCGTCGGCGAGAGATAGATCGTATAGACGGAGGCAGCTTCCGAAGCATCTGCCTTTTCGCCGTTTCCGGGTGTCTCGACCGAGTAGACGGCGGATTTGATTTCCCGTACGACACCGTTGCAGATCAGGGCATTCCCGCTTTCTGGCATGTCGGGGTTGCCGGATGAAGTGGAATCGTCGTCCGAACATGAATTCAGTACGGACGCTCCTGCCATGCAAAGCATGGCCAGAAAGGATAGGTACAACTTTTTCATAGGATGAGATTTAATGAACCGGCTTCCCGGTTTGGCTTTCGGATGTGATAAGCATAATGAAATGCCATACTTAAAACAGTCGATACAATCTACAAAATGAAACCCTGAACGGATTCCAGAAAAATTACTTATCGAGTTTTCGGGATTTTATCGACTTGACACGAGAACGGCGCCAAGGAAAAATCCCCCCCCCTCGCAATTTGACGAGGAAAGAGGATTCTCTTTGTCGCAAAAATAATAAAAAGATTTTATCCTAATTAATTTTTCGCAAAAAAATCATCAGCAATTACGCTCTAAATGCATAAAAAAGTCTTGCAAAATGCGCATTTTAAGAACAGATTCGCACTTCAGACCGACGGCGAAATCGGGCAGGGCAACCGCTTCGAAACTGCTCCGCCAAACCAAAAACAAGGATGGAATAAAATATACTATATATAAATATGATCTCTTTCCAGATGAGTGGATATACCACGCCCGCGTCCTGCAAACCTCACATTACCTTATCCCGATAGTCGGGGTGAAATATACACAGTGACAACCGTCTGGCTGCCACATCCGAGCACCACACCCTCCGAGCTGAAATCAATCGTTGTTATTCCAGTTTGGCCAACAGTTTCCGGACGAGAGTTTCGTCGGCATCGGTCACGGAGTATTCCGGAACACCGGCACACCCGCCCATCGAAACCTGCGGATTGCGGAAGCGCATCGCGCCCTCACGTTCCCGGCGGGCGCTGAAGTGCAGGGCATCGACCCCTGTGGCGGCCAGCAGGCGGGCGTTCGACGGATTGACGCCGCTTCCGGCCATGATTTCGATGCGGCCGGCCGCCTGCGCCGCCAAGGCTCGCAGCGTCCCGACACCCTCCTGCGCCGTATTGCGGCCTCCGGAGGTGAGCACCCGGCGGCATCCGGTGCGGATGACCGCTTCGAGCGCCTGCCGGGGATCGCGCGTCATGTCGAACGCGCGGTGGAACGTCACCTCCATCCCCTCAGCCTCGCGGACAAGCTGCGCCGTGCGCGTCTCGTCCACCTCTCCGTCGGGGGTCAGCACGCCGAGGACCACCCCGTCGGCTCCGCAGGCACGGGCGAAGCGAATCTCTTCGGCCATCAGCGCCGTTTCGGCATCCGTATAGCAAAAATCCCCGCCCCGAGGGCGTATCATCACGCTCAGCCGCAGGCCCGGTAGACTCCGGGCGTAGCGGATCAGCCCGGCGGAAGGGGTCGTACCCCCTTCGAAGGGCGCGGCACAAAGCTCGATGCGCGTGACGCCTGTCCGCCGGGCTATATCGCACGCATCGCAGGTATAGGCGCAAAGTTCAGTCGTCATAAATTCCGGTCATAATTGGTGTATGGTGTACAAAAGACGGTCGCCGAGGCCGATCGTATAGCCGTGTGATTCGAACACGACGCGATTGAACGTGTCGCCGATCAGAAAGACCGGAAGCGAAACGTTCCCCGGCAGCTGCATCGCTTCGAGAATCCGCCTGCGAACCGAGCCGTCGCGGTCGATGCCAAAGGTGACGGTCGCCGGCAGCGGGGCCGCGGGCGACGCCGTGTATTTCCGGTACGCCCCCTCGTCGGGGAAGAGCAGGATCAGCGAGCGTCCCCACGCTTCAAGCTCCGCGGCTTTGGCCGCGATGTCCTTCAGCGCATGATCTGTAGGCTCCTGTCCGACGCACAGCAATCCGATCACGAAATAACCACGTCCCGCAGTCGTGAGGACCGACGTTTCGGCTCCCGTCGCGGCGTCAGTGAATTTCGACTCCGAATCGAAACTCCCGATCACGCGAACCGCCTCCGAATTGTCGCGCATCGTCAGGTTCGTTTCGGTCGTACTGTCCGGACGGACGTTGAAGAACGACACGTTCCCCAGCACGCTGCCGCTGGCGAGCCGGCTGCCCGTCACAAGCATATAATAACCGGTTTCCAGATCGGCGGGAGCCCGGAACAGCTCGCTCCACCGCTCGAAATCAGGATAGTTCAGCAGGGAGAACGACTGCCCGTCGAAGCGCGAAAGGGAGAAGTGCCGGAAATACTCCGGATCGTCGAGACGCGGAATCGGCGCATAGTTCAATTGCAGCCGCCCGGTCTCCAGTTCCCGGTTCCCGGCCGCGTCGAAATCGACGGGCACATCCTTCTCGGCATGGCGGTAGAAGAGGTTGCCCGTCACGCGGTCGATCCACGCCGGGATGCCGAGCGAACGAGCCGCGGCAACGAAGAAGATAGCCCGCGAGAGTTTGTCGGCCGTCCGGCTACGCCACACGCCTTCGGGCGAGATGGTCGTGGAGACGGTGCAGAGTTCCGGACGCAGGGTCAAGCTGTCGCGGCACCACGCCACCAGACGCTGCGGGTCACGGCGGAACGCGGCGGCATCGGCGGCCGGAATTTCCCGCTGCAGGAACGACCGGTAGGGCGTGAGCATCTCATCGGCCACACGCGGGGCCAGCACGGTCGCGGCGTCGGCATTCTTGTCCGTATTATAAAGATGATCCGCGAGCACCGCCGACGGCGTGTCGCGCAGATCCTTTTCCGACAGCGTGGCGAGCAGTTGCAGCGCCCGCCCGGTGCATCCTTTCCGGCTCGCGCCGCGCAGGAAATCCATAATTTCGGCGTGATTGCCTCTCGAAGCGGCGATAAATCCGGCCACATCGTCCGGCTTCATGCCGACAGAACGTGCAAACTCCGCAACGGCGGGTTTCGCCGGGAACGTGGCGATATAGGCGTTGCGGATGGAGTCTTCGCGGTTGAAGCGACGGTCGTTCTCCGCACGCTGAGCGGCCGTCACCTCCGGCAAATTCGCGCTCTCGGCCGGAGGAACGATGTCGATGGGAAAGGAGAATTCGTCGCCGATCGCATGCTCCAGCACCACCGTCGCCTCCGTCTCCCTCCCGAAAGAAACCTTCCGAACCCCAAACCGGCCATCACAGACAGCCGTGACAAGCATATCGCCCAGACCCGCCGACAGCGACGCCCGCCCCCGGACGTCGGTCGTTTTGCGCGATACGGTGTAGAACTCGGCGTAATTGTAAAGTTTGAACTCCACGGTCGCACCCTCCACGGGACTGCCCGCCGTGTCGGTGACCGTCACGGTGAGCGGGGCGCACGCGGCATAGTTCGAGATCACATTGATCTCGGTGTAGTTGGCCGTGGTTTTCATCACCTCCTCCGAACCGTCGTAATAGCCGAAGACCTTGGTATGCATCAGCATCCCGCGGCTGGCCGGGGCGTTGAACCACCCCAGGTCGAGCACCGGTTCCGGCTCGCAGGCCCCGAGGAAATGCCACCGTCCGTCGGCCCAGGCCTCTACCCAGGCGTGGTTGTCGTCGGTGTGCGCCCAGCGGGGCGTGTAGACCTGCCGGGCCGGGATGCCCACCGACCGCAGGGCCGCAACGAGCAGCGTGGACTCCTCGCCGCAGCGGCCGTAAGCCGTGCGCACGGTGGCCAGCGGCGAACTAGTTCGCGCATCCGACGGCTGGTAGTTGGCCTTCTCGTGACACCAGTGGTTCACTTCGAGGATGGCGTCATACATCGACAGCCCCTCGACGCGGGGTTTGAGTTCATCGTGAAATACCCGGCGCGAATCGTCGAGACACTCGTTGTTGACCCGCACGGGCAGCACGAAATGCCGGAACAACTCGTCGGAGACGCTCCTGCCCCAAGGCATCTCCTGCCGGACAGACAGCGCACAGCGCACGTTTTCCAGATAAAAATCGCCCAGATAGTCGGTAATGTCCCCCACGGGCATATAGGCATAGAGAAACGTCATTGCATCGCGTTCCTGCGGCATCATCGGTTCGTCGAATATCCCGAACAGATCGCCCCGGGGGGAGCAGCTCCTGTTTGTGGCGGAAATCGGTCTCCACGCGCCGCATGAAACCCTCGTTGCCGGTCGGGGAGCACGCCGACAACACGCCCGTGAGCATAAGCAGGCCGGCGAATAGCTGTGTCGTTTTTTTCATCGTAAAGTGAGTTCTATGATTCGGTCGGTATCCTCGGGAACATGCTCCAGATTCAGGACGATCCCTTTTCCCCGGAGCGTGTCGAACTTCACCCGCTCGCCGTTGTTCAGGCACCGGGCGCTCTTCACCCGTTCCGCGAGCGGCAGGTACAGCGCATCGTCCTGCAAATCGAGCACATGCACATAGAGTCTGTCGCCTTTGCGCGTCGTTACGCCCCAGTCGTGGGGCGGGATGTCGCCGCCGCGGGTTCCGTAGATGCTTTCGCCGTACCGGGCGAGCCATTCGCCCATCTCCCGCAGCCGTTCGACGGCCGTCGCAGGCAGTTTTCCGTCGGGTTGAGGACCGATGTTGAGCAGCAAGTTTCCGTTGCGGCCCGCAGCCCGCACGAGGTAGTGGATCAGCGTCTTCGACGATTTGTAGTCGAGGTCGGTGATCTTGTAGCCCCACATGCCGTTCATCGTCTGGCACGTTTCGAGCGGCAGGCGGCCGATCTCCTGCCCCGAAAGTCCGGCGGTGTTCTCGCCCGGAAGGTCGCGCTCGAAAATCTGGATATCCTCGCCCTCGAACGGCACAAGGTGGTGGTTGTTACCCACCAGACAGGCCGGCCTGATGGCATGGATATAGTCGTACAGCCCGCGGAGTTTCCAGTCGAAATCCAGGTTCTGGTCCTGGTCCCACACCCCGTCGAACCACACGGCGCCCACCGAACCGTAACCCGTCAGCAGTTCCGTGAGCTGGCGTTTCATGAAGTCGTAATAGTGCGCATAGTCGATCCCCGTTCCGGGACGCCCCGTCCCAAGCCCCGTCCGCCCGCGCGGGCAGTCGTCGCGGTACCAGTCGATCAGCGAATAATAGAGGTGCAGGCGGATGCCCTGACGGGAGCACTCGTCGGAGAGCGCTTTCACGACATCCTGTTTATACGGCGTGGCGTCCACGATGTCGTAGTCCGTCTGCGCGGTGTCCCACATCGAAAAGCCGTCGTGGTGGCGCGTCGTGAAGCAGACGTACCCCGCACCCGAGGATTTGATGGCCGAGACCCACTCCGCGGCATCGAAATCATGTGGATAAAACGCATTGGCCAGCTTGGCGTACTCCTGATAATTGATATTGCGGTTGGTCATAGTCCATTCGCCCGTGCCGAGCAGCGAGTAGAGCCCCCAATGAAGGAAAATGCCGAATTTGGCATCCTGAAACTCCGTCCGAGCCCGAAGGTTTTCGGGCGCCGGGACATAAGGATCAACCACCTGTGCCGATATCGTTCGGCAGACAGCAGTGCAAAGCAATGTAAAAAACAGTTTTTTTATCATCTGCGAGTAAAAATTTAGCCCGGGTATTTACAATGCTTATCTACCTTTCTTTTTTTCAAAGAAGAGGCAAATTCTATATTAAATGAATATCCAAAGATAGCACAAAAACTCATCAAAGCATATCAAAACCAAAAATTTTAATATGCTTTAAAGTCAAGTATTCTGTAAAATACCTCTTTTAGCGTCAATTAAAAGGCTACTCTGCCAACGCATACCGAGGCAGTTGCACCCGGTCAGAAAAGCCGTTTCGTCACGCTTCCTGACCTTACAGAAAATAACGCAGTAGTCGTTGTCGGTGCGATGGGTTTCCTGTCTAAAATAGACCCGCACTTTCTCCTGAATGAATAGCTGATCCGCAAGATAGTCTTTCGTATCCACAAAAGCATAGTGCCGAAAGAGCAGGGAATGGCGTTCAAGTTGAACAAAGTGCGTGTTGCATAGAACCTCTTGTTGCAATTTCATTACAATTTGGTGAAAATAGTTGTTTTTCTGCTTGAAATTCGCTATGCTAAAATCTCCCACTGGGAAATTCACCAAGGAGGCTGAGAAAATGAGCCTTGTATCGTTTCCGGTCATTGATCCTGCTGCAACAGGCAGAAACATTATGCGCTTGCGTCTGGAGCAAGGGTTGACGGTTCGTGATGTACAGGTGTTTTTCGGTTTTAAAGAACCGCAGGCCATCTACAAGTGGCAGAGCGGGAAAAGCCTGCCCACCGTCGATAACCTCTACGCCCTGAGTGCTCTCTTGGATGTACGGATGGATGAGATCTTAGTTGCCGCAAAGCCTGAATTGAAAATTGCAGAAATTGAGCCGCAGACCGAAGCCTGCGGCTC
>OLPA01002573.1_pt1 | contig 13354 bp, 15 predicted proteins | sample 1672811 | NCBI WGS metagenome assembly OLPA01 (sample SAMEA3136726, study PRJEB25190) | human gut metagenome | biome: human gut; feature: human-associated habitat; material: faeces | place: Austria | collected 2013
TTAACAGCATTTTTAAGAAATTTAAAAGCTAAAAATGCATTGAATCCAGAAAAAATCAGAGTAGTTTTAAATAAAATGGTTAACTTAAAAAGTGTAACAGAGAAGACAATTATTGGAGGAATGGCATATTACAATGACCCATCAATGTCATTTATGACAGAATTATTTAATAAAGACACTGTTAAATATTGTGTAATTCCGTTTGAAGAACAAACTTATGCAAAATACCTAGATGGAATTATCAATTGTAAAATTTCTTTAAATGGATATTCTAGAAATTGTATGACAGCACTTAATACATTGAGTGATATGGTATATCCTTTAGTTGAAAATAATACAACAAGAAACAATAAAACATATAATTCATATAGCAGTGGAAACAATTTCTCAGCTAGTATGAATAGCACACTAAATAAAATGAAAAATAACTATTAAAATATTCTTACAAAAAGGGGTGAGCTTTTTGCCATTAGCAATAATAATAATATTAATACTAATAATTGTAGCATTACTTGCATATAACTTATCAATAAGTAAAAAAATAGAAAACTTTAACAGCATAAATCAAAAAATAACCAATTTAAATATACTACAAGATTTTATGAATACTATAAGCGAAGTCACCTCTGTAAATGAAAAAATTCAAAAAATCAATAATATATTAATTGAAAGATACAATATTAAATATTCTACAATAGTTGTATATAATGGTACTGAATATGTAATTAAAGCATCAAATGTTGATAAAAAACATTGGGAAGTGTTAAGAAACTTACAAAGTGAAGAAACATTTAAAGACAGTATACAGTCAGCAATTCCAAAATATATTACAATTGAAAAAGAAGGGGAAAGATTACCATATCAAAAAATGGAATTTGAAAGAGCTAAATCAGCAATATTTTTCCCACTTTACATAGATAATGTATATATTGGTTATTGGATTATTGAAGGCAGTAAACCTCATGAATTTGATAATATTGATACAACAATACTAGAAGTTGTAAAAAATAATATTGTATCAGTATTAAAGACTGTAGAAAAACAACAAATAATAGAAAATATAGTTAGAGAAGATAAATTAACAAAATTAAAATCAGCAGAGTATTTGTTTGGAGAAGGTAAAAGGACAATAGACAAATATACAACCTCAACAGTGTGCTTATTTAAAATTACAAACTTAGAAGAAATAAATGAAACAATAGGTAGAAAAATAGGAAATGAGATAGTCACAAAAGTAAGTGAAAAAGTAAAACAAGATTTATCAGATGAATATATATTTGTTAGATATATGGGACCAAAATTTGCTATAGTCTTTTCTGGAATTGAAATGGATGCTATTGTTAGTTTTATGAGTCAAGTAAAAGAAAAAGTTGAAAACATAAAAATAACTGTAGACAAAAATAAAGAAGCAATTCCAAAAATAAATGTAGTATTATCTACATATTATAAAGGAACTGCACTAGAAGGACTTACAAAAAAATTAGAAGAGTATTTAGATACAGCTTCAAATAATGAAAATACAATTAATTATTTATAAGGAGGAAAATCAATATGATATCAGATGAAACAGTTAGCTTTAAAGTTGAAAAGGACAAAAACATAAAGGCAAGGGAAATCTTAAAAGAAGTATATCATGCTTTAGAAGAAAAAGGATATAATCCTATAAATCAAATAGTTGGATATATTTTATCAGGAGATCCAACATATATTACAAGTCATAATGATGCAAGAAATCTAATTAGGCAAATTGAAAGAGATGAACTTTTAGAAAAAATGGTAAAAAACTATATAGGATTGGACGAATAATAGAATGCGTAAATTAGGAATTGATTATGGAGATAGTAGAGTAGGACTAGCTATAACAGATGAATTAGAAATTACTGCACAAGGTTTAGAAACTATTCACCATAATGGAAATGATAAGTTAATCTTAAAAAGGTTGGATGAAATTTTATCTCAATATTCAATTGATACATTTGTTATTGGAATGCCAATAAATATGGATGGAAGTAAAACAGAAAGAGTAGAAGTAACAACTAAATTTATACATAAATTAAAATGTAAATTTCCTAAAATTTCAATAGAAACAATAGATGAAAGACTAACTACAGTAGCAGCGCATAAAACAATGAACTATTTGAATATTGATAAAAATAAAAAGAAACAATTAGTAGATACAATTTCAGCAGTATATATTCTTGAAACATATATGAATAAGCGAAAAAACAATGTATAAACAATATAAAAATACAAATAATAAATAAAGAAAATTAAACAGATATTAACATTGTAGAGATACAATATTTATAATATATAAAAAACGAGAGGAGAAAAAATAAAATGAGTGAAGATCTAAACAAGAAAGTTGAAAATGAAAATGAAAATGAAGGAGAAGAATTAGACAATATATTAGTACTTAATGATGAGGAGGGAAATGAAGTAGAATTTGAATTTCTAGACTTAATTGAATATGAAGGAGAAGAATATGTTGTTCTTTTACCAGTAGATGAAGAAGAAACAGAAGAACCAGGAGAGGTTGTAATCTTAAAACTAGAAGATACAGAATCAGAAGAAGAAGAATCTTATGTTAGTGTAGAAGATGAAAATGTACTTAACAAAGTATTTGAAAAATTCAAAGAGAAATTTGAAGATGAATTTAATTTTGTAGACTAATAAAAAATTATGTGTGAAGTTTTCAGGTTTGATAACTCCACATATATACATAAGAAACTTGTTTAGTAAAAAGGATGGAAAAATATATGAAAAATTTATCTAGTTGGTTGATTGCTATATTTGCATTTGCCTTTTGGTTATATAGAGTTGTAGCAACAGCATTATATTCTATGGGAACAGAGCTTGTTTTACCACCAATGGACATGATAATGGAAATATTATTGTTATTCATTACATTTATATGTATATGCTTTATTATAAAAAGAAAATTATTATCTGCAATAATATATTTAATATCACATATATTCTACTATGGAATATATATGTATCAAAATGTAGAAACTATGATAAATAATTCGGGAACATTAAACTTATACATGGGATTACTTGTATGTTTGGTTGCTTTAGTAATACCAGTAGCAGCTTTATTTGATGTATTAGTTGATAAAAGCAGAAAAGTTAACCCTGTGGATAAACAAACAGACTGGTTTTATAAAAATAAAGAATATGATAGAAAGCTTGATGAAAGAGCAGATAAAAATCAATATAGAACTTTATAAAAATAATATCATAAATACTACTGACAATGTTATTATTGTCAGTAGTATTTATATAAATAAGTATAGGGAGACTAATTAAAAATGAAAAAAGGCGAATTAGAACTAATTGATTATGCTATATATTTTGCAACAAAAGCACATACTGGTCAAAAAAGAAAAACAGAACAAGATGTGGATATGATATTTCATCCATTCACAGTTGGAATGATTTTACAAAGAGCAGTAGCAAAGACTGAATGCGTAATAGCGGGGATATTACATGATGTGGTAGAAGACACAAAATACACACTAGAAGATATAAAAGAACAATTTGGAACTCAAATTGCTAATATAGTAGATGAAGTTTCAGAAAATAAAAGTTTACCATGGAAAGAAAGAAAAATAGAAGCAATAAATAAAATAAAAACAGCAAGTATGGATGGAAAACTTGTGGAATGTGCAGATAAGATCAGCAATTTAGAGTCTTTGTACAATTTGTATCAAGAAGAAGGGGAAGAAGTTTGGAAAAGCTTTAATAAACCAAAAGAAGAGCAAAAATGGTATTATACTAATATGTTTCAAGCCGTTTTAATGAATACTACAGAAGAAAATATGTTATTTGACAGATATAAAAGAATATTAAATAAAGTTTTTTAAAGGAGTATTTTTATGCAGTATTCATCTGAAGGAATAAATGAACAAAAGAATAAAATAGAAGAAAATTTAAAATATATATGTGACAATATAGCTAAGATGAAAGGACCAATTTTTATAGAATTACTAGGAATGGCTAAAAATTGATTTTTCTGTACATGAAGGTTCAATACCACAAAGAGACGGAGAACTATTAAAACAATTACTAATATAAAAATACATAAATAAAATGTCTTAGAGTAATCTGAGGCATTTTTTAGTACATTGTAATTTTATTGAAAATTATTTTTTGTTATGTTAGAATATGAATGAATTGAAAGAGAAAGGAAATAAAATATGGATGAATATGTTTTAAAAAAATTGGAACTAATAAAAGCAAAATGGAAAGAAAAAAATGACTTTCAAGAAAAAGGAGTAATATTATTACCTAAAATTATTTCTATAAACAATGTATATTACTTTGCTTATCCAATACTTAGCAAAAATGAAAATTCTGAATATGAATTGCAAAATTGGATATATCAAGAATTGAAAAAATTAGTATTAAAATATTCTCTTAAAAATAGTGATGATTATATTGGAAAAGTAAACTTTGATGAAAAAATGATAAACAATACATTAGATAATAAAGATATATCAAAAGAATTTTTGAATCTATATAAATATATTACTGCAATTGTAACAAACAAAGAGAATAAAGAAATAGAACAAGGAAAATTAGATAAATTAATAGAGAAATATAATAAAAATTTACATGATAATTTAAATGAAGAAATTTTTAAAATTTATGAAAAAAATAATAATAGTGAAGATAATACAAGAGATAATCTTAAAGAAGTAAAGGTATCAGATGAGAAAGAAGGAAAGAATCAAAAAAATGGTGAAAATACAACAAATAGTAGTGAAAATGTAGTCGATAAATATTCTAAAGAAACAAAACAAATTTTAAAAGATATAGGTACTTTAAAAAATCTTGAAGTAGTTGATTATGACTTTGAATGGAATTTGGTTCAAGGATTAAGATTTGCTTCATTAGATTTTATAGAACTGTGTATCACAATACTAAAGAAAGGAGAAGTTTCATTAAAACAAGTTGTTGTAAATGAAAAGAATAAAATTGAAATTTCAAGTAAAATTCTTAGTTTATGTGATAACAGATTTCAAAAGGAAGAAACAAATGATGTTATATTAAAGAAAAAAATAGAAAATAATGAGATGATAAATAAAAGTTCAAATAATTTTACAACATTACCAAATGATTATGAAAACAGTTCATGTATTAAATGTAAATATAGTAAATGTCCTAAGTACTATGCTGGTTACATTTTATATTTGAAAAACAAGGGATTATTAGAAACAAAATTAAAAGATAGAGAAGAATATAGAAGAAATAAATTTGAAAGTGATTATTTCACATTTAGATGGACTGTAGAAGACGGAGTAAAAAAAATTCCAGGGAAAACATTTGATATAGCATTAGCATTATTTAAAAATAATATGGTGTTTGTAGAACAAGGAGGAAGCCAAGACGGAGAAAATGCATCAGCAAAAATACATCTACCATTTGACTGTAATGTATATAAATTTAATTCGGATAATATTGAAAATATATTAAAGTATAAAGATACTCCTGTTAAAGGATGGAGAAATGTTACAAGAAATGTAAAAAAATTATTGTATAAATGTAATAGCTGGAATTGTGCACTACCATATTGTATATTTGATGTTGCTGGATATCTTTTTTATCTTGATAAAACAGGGCAATGGAAACAAGCTGAAGAAGATAGAAAATATTATGAAGAAAATAAAAAAGAAATAGAAGAACAGGCTTTGAAAGAACAAGAAGAACAGTTATGTAAATTTGAAGAAGAAGCTAAACAAAAAAGAGCTCAAGAAACTGAAAGAATATTAGAATATAAGAATAAAGCTCAAAATATTGAACAACTAATAGATAAAATAAATACAGAAGAAGGATTACATATATCTATTGAGGGTGAAAGAGGTACAGGAAAAATTGAATTGGCCAATAGAATATGCAAATTACTAAAAGCAAATAATAAAATTGATAATGATGAACCGGAATACTTAAGCATTCATAATTTAGCATTCAAAAATACATACGAGAAGCTGGAAATTCCAGGTACTACAACATGGACTGTAAAAGAACTTTCTATTAGCAATAAGCATTTGTATGTTTTAACAGATATAAAAGAATTTATTAAGGAATATAAAAATATAAATAGTGAAGATAATGTTAATTATATTACTTTAAAAAGAATTAATAGAGTAATTGAATTGATAACATCTTTATTTGGAGAAGATTATATTATATTGGCATCTGACAAAAAGTCAATTGACGAATTTTTAATGTTAGATTCAAAAATTAAATTTGTATATCAAAATAATAGATATGAAATTTCAAACTTATCAATAGATGATTTATTTGAGTTATATTATAAAAGTTTAAATAATGAAATGTTGAACAAGCTAAGAAATGATACAGAACTTAGAGAAAAAATTAAAGAAAAATTTATAGATTATGTGAGTATAAATGCAGAGTTCTTTCCATTTCAAAATGAGGAATTAGCAAGATACTTAGCAAATTATAGTATAAGTAAAAAAGATTTTGTTTTACCAGATAATATTTATAGAAGAGAAACTGTAGAGGAAAGCTTAAAGAAAATAATAGGCTTAAATACAGTAAAAGAAAATATAAAAAAATTTGAAAAGTATGCACTATATACAGTAAAAGCTAGAAACTTAGGATTAGAAATGAATAAATCAAATTTACACATGATTTTTACAGGTAATCCTGGTACTGGAAAAACAACGGTGGCAAGAATTATGGCTAAAATGTTATATGACTTAGGCTTGATTTCAGAAAATAAATTAGTAGAAGTTGAAAGAAAAGATTTAGTTGCAAGTTATATTGGACAAACAGCACCGAAAACAGCAGAAGTAATTGCAAAGGCAATGGGAGGGGTCTTATTTATAGATGAAGCTTATACTCTAGCACAAGGAAATAAAGCAGAAAATGATTATGGAGCTGAAGCGGTTGCAACTTTAACCAAAGCAATGGAAGATCATAAGGATGATTTAGTGGTTATTTTTGCAGGATATAAAGATGAAATGAAGACATTTTTAGATATAAATCCAGGAATATCTTCAAGAATTGGTTATACTTTTCACTTTGAAGATTACACTAGTGATGAATTAAATCAAATGTTCTTTATGAAAATGACAAATATGGGATATTCAGTAGATAAGAATGTAGATAAAAAACTATTAAAAATTTTTGACTATTTTATTAAAAAGAAAAATTTTGGAAATGGACGTTTTATAGACAAACTAATTCAGGAAGTTGTTATGCAACACGCATTAAGAGAAACAAAAGATATAAGAGTAATTACTATAGATGACATACCAACAATAGAAGAATTAAATAATACAAATTATACAAATTATGATGCAGATAAAATGCTTAATGAGTTGGTAGGACTAAAAGATTTAAAAGAAAAAATTAAAGAATTTGAGAATTATATAAAATTCTTGAAAAAAGCAGAAGAGCAAAACTTAGTTATACCAAATCAAAATTTACACATGATTTTTACAGGAAACTCAGGTACGGGAAAAACAACTGTAGCAAGAATTATTGCAAAAATTTTATTTGATTTAGGAATGATTCATGAAAATAAACTAGTAGAAGTTGAAAGAAAAGATTTAGTGGCAGGTTATGTAGGACAAACAGCACAAAAAACCTCAGAAGTAATTGAAAAATCAATGGGAGGAGTGTTATTTATAGATGAAGCCTATACTCTAGCACAAGGTAGTAAATCAGGAAATGATTTTGGTTCAGAAGCAGTTGCAACTTTAATTAAAGCAATGGAAGTCCATAAAGGAGAATTTGTAGTAATATTTGCAGGCTACAAAGAAGAAATGGGTGAATTCTTAAATATAAATTCAGGTATTGCATCAAGAGTTGGCTATATATTTAACTTTCCAGATTATACAGATGAAGAGTATTGTGAAATATATTATAGAAAAATAACAGCATTAGGATTGAAAATTGAAGATGATGCAAAAGAAAATGTTGAACAAGTGATGAAGTATTTTTGCAATGTGGAGAACAATGGAAATGGTAGGTTTGTAGATAAAGTTGTACAAAATACATTATTAAAACTTGCAAAAAAAGATGGAGACATTACTTTAATAACAAAAGAATGCATACCAACAATTCAAGATATGACGAGAACAATGTTTGCTGGTGAATCAATGATAAATCCAGATTTTATTGATGAAAAATCTCAAAGAAGGACAGCAGTTCATGAAATTGGACATGCAACTATAAGATATATATTAGAAAAATTACCAGGAATTAAAAAAATTACTATAAATGCTGAAGGTACTGGAACACTAGGATATGTTGAATACAATAATACTAATTTTAAATATACATCAAGCAAAAATGAATATTTGAATAGAATATGTGGACTTTTAGGTGGAATGTGTAATGAAATAGTTTATTTTGGAGAACATGAATCTGGTAATGGTAGTGATTTAGAAAAAGCTTCTAAGATTGTAACTAATATGATTACAAGATTTGGAATGTCAGACATGGGATTATATACATTTCCAGATGAAAAAGACACTGGTAAATACATATATGAGGAAGCTAATAAAATACTTGCCGAATGTTATAATAAAACAATTAAAATATTGACAGAAAATAAAGAAAAAACTCAAAAAGCAGTTGAATATTTACTTGAACATAAAGAAATTGACGAAAGTCAATTTGTAAAAATTATGAATAAATCATAATAATAGAAATTTATTAAGGAGATATATGATATGAGAGATAGTGAACTTATAAACAATTTAAGATATATTTTAGATAAAGATTGTGTAGAAAAATTAATAAAACACCATGATGAAGAATATGAAAAAACATTAAAAGAAATACGTAAAAAGGGAATGATTTTCTAGAAATATAAGTTATGATATACAAGAGGCCTGTTTGGAAAAAGGATGGAAAATATTATGAAAAATGAATCAAATTTAAAATATACATATAAACATAGAAAAGTAGTTATGTACTTAGCAAATAAGTACATAAAAGAAAATAAAGATGCAATTTTATGTAGAATGAAAAATCATGATTTAGATAAAATGTTTATGTATTTGTTTTATGATAAAAAGGATGTGTCTCAAATACATAGAAGATTATCGTCACATCATAAAAATGAACTAGAAAAAGACTATATAGATTATGTTGAAATGGTATTAGATTGGGAAAGTGCCAGATATACAAAACCAGATAAACCATTAAATGCTTATGATACATTATACAAATATTATCCTACAATGGAAGAAAAAATAATACCAATATTAGAAGAATTTGAAATTAACAAATCAAATTTACCAATGGAAGAGGATGTACTTGAATATGCTAATAGTATAAGTGAAGTATCAAATGAAGAAATAAAAAATGAGCTATTAAATTATATAAACAGTGAATGTATTTAGTTTATATTAATAAGCATAAAATATTTGACAAGGAAAGTATGTAAAACTCAATATAAATTTTATGAAGCAAGTGATTAGTTGAAAATCACTTGCTTTTATGATAAAATATAGAATGTATTTAAAATAAAAAAATAGGTGAATAAAATGAGTAATGAAAATAAGATGAATATTAACTGGTAAAGAACGACTTATATAAACTTTCTCTTAAGCCCTTATTTTATAAGACTTTTTATTTAACTTCTTTTTACATTTTATAAGTAAAAATCAATTGGATTTTGAGGAAAAATGGGGTAATTACGACTTAAGGAAAACTTTTATATAAAAAATGAAGAAGGAGGTAGTAATGAAGAAAATTGTAGATAGATATACTAATAATATTTTTGAAAATATTAAACATATGGATGAATATGGAAATGAATATTGGTATGCTAGAGAACTTTCAAAAGTTTTAGAATATAAAGACTGGAGAAACTTCTTAAAGGGTTTAAATAAAGCAAAAGATGCTTGTAAAAATTCTGGGTTTAATATAGATGAACAACTTGTTGAGGTCAACAGGTTGTCAAAAAGAAACAATAATGCTATTGCTAATATACAAGATTATAAACTTTCAAGAAGAAAGGAAGCTTTCAAAAACAAAATCTTTTTAAAAGATGTTGAGGAGGATTAGATTTTATAATGAAATCAATAGATGATACAGAATTTTTAGTAATAGATTTTGAAACGATTACTCCAAAAGGAAGACCACCAGAGCTAATAGAAGTAGGAATATTAAGAATAAAACAAAAAAAAATAGATAATAATGCATCAATTGATTGGCTGATTAAGCCACCAGAAGGTTTACACTTAACGCGTTTTGATACTTCACAAACAGGTATAACAGAACAAGATTTAATGCATGGTATAGATGCTAAAAGAGCAATGAGAATAATTGATAAATCTTGTTCAAAAAAAGACTATGTATTTATTGCACAAAATGCTAAATATGAAGCTAATATTTTATCTCATTATACAGATGAATGTAAAGAAATAGCTAAAACACCAATAATAGATACTATTTTATTAGCCAAACATGTTTTACCAAAATTGTCAAATTACAAATTAGATACCTTGGCAAGCACATTGGGATTACGAATCCCAGAAAATAGGCATAGAGCTCTTTCTGATTGCTTTTTAACAGCAGAAGTCTTTTTAAAATTACTTGAACTACAAAAAGGAAAGCATGAGATAATATATTTGGATGAGTTATTAAATATTGCGAAAATAAAAACAAAATATAGCGAACCTCAACAATTGACATTGGGAGATTTCATGGGGTTGTAAAGATAACTTTTATTTAACGAAATGGGGTGCGATAATAATGCAAATTGGAATTGATGTAGATGGAGTATTACTTGATTAAAATATTAAAGTAAATATTACAAACATAGATGATAATGATTATATTTGTATTTCTGATTTTGGTAAATACAAAGAGGGAAAATCGAAAGCTGATGACATTATAAGAAACTGGTTAAGAAATAGAATTACTTTGGAATTTTTAGGAACATGGGAGTCTATTTATAATCCAAATTTTAATTCCGTCGAATTCGACGGGTTTAGAAAAAGTGCAGGACTTCATACATTTACATTAAGTGTTACTGAATGGTGTGATAAAACAAATGCGATTGGAATATATTCAAAGCGTGGAAAATATGGTGGAACATATGCACATAAAGATATTGCATTTGAATTTGCATCAGCAATTAGTCCCGTTTTTAAATTGTATTTAATAAAGGAATTTGAGAGATTAAAGGAGTTAGAAAATCAGAATAGAGAATGGGATGTAAAAAGAATACTAACGAAAAATAATTATTTGATACATACTGATGCAATTAAAAATTATATATTGCCAGATAATGATTTTTATAAAAATAGAGAATGGTTAAAGCATGCTGAAGAAGCAGATTTTTTGAATGTTGCAGTATTTAATACAACGGCTAAAAAATGGAGAGAACTTAATCCTGAATTAGCAAAAACATCTAATTTTGCAAGAAGTCATATAGAAGCAGATATGTATTTTGAAAATATTTTTCCAGCTTTAAATATTAGGTTTATATCTATTAGAGAAAATATAGATAGCATAATTATATTTCAAAATGGAGAAATAAACGTAAAATTCAAGTAAAGGAGTGAACATAGATGAATAAAGAAAAAGATCAAAATAGTTATCACAAAATCAACCTTAACTGGTAAAGAACGACTCATATAAACTCTCTTTAAAACTCTTATTTTATAAGGCTTTTAATTAAATTTCTTTTTACAATTTTTAATAAAAAATTAACAAAAATTATAAGAAAAATTGGCTCGGCTTCGCCATTCCCATCGCCTCAAGCGCCTACATTGTCAACGACATCCTCCGCTGCGGCGAGGTGCAGGGCGAGCCGGTGCTCGGCATCTCGGTTGACCGCACGCCCGCCTATCTGCCCGATGGGCAGCAGGCCGCCCGTGTTTACACGGTCGATCTCAACGGTCCCGGCGACAAGGCCGGACTGGAGGTAGACGACCTCATTTACGAGGCCGACGGCGTGCGCGTCGAGACCTCCAACGATCTGCTGCGCGTGCGCCACCGCCACGCCGCAGGCGAGGAAATGATCCTCAAGGTCTGCCGCGGCGGGGAATACCTGACCGTTTCCGTCACACTCGAAGCGAAAAAATGAGGAGAGCATGAAAAAGAACAAGCAATTTCCCGCGGCGATGATCCTGCTTGCCGTCGTCTCGGCGGTGTGCTACAAGGGGATGCGCGCCATCGAAAACAAGCTGAAAGCCAAGAAGGAGAAGTCTCAGAAATGAGACTTCTCCCTTCTTCTTTCGTCAAATTGCACGAATGGCTTGACAAAATTTTTACGCAGGCGTAAAATGCCATCGTCGTCTTATTCCCTATCGCATTTGTAGGATTTTCACAAAGGAGCACCCATGAAAAAGAAAGCATTCCGCGCCGCGTTGCCCTATTCCCTGCCCATCTGCATCGGCTTTTTGTTCATCGCCATGTCCTATGGCTTTCTGATGCGCAGCCGCGGCTTTTCCGTCTTTTACCCGATGGCCATGAGCGCCTTCATCTTCGCCGGCTCGATGGAGTTCGTCGCGGTGGAGCTTCTGCTCTCGGCCTACGCGCCGCTGCACGCCTTTCTTCTGACGCTGATGGTCAATGCGCGGCATCTGTTCTACGGCATCTCCATGCTGGAAAAGTACAAGGGCATGGGTTGGAAAAAGCCCTACCTGATCTTCGGCATGTGCGACGAGACCTTCTCCATCAACTGCACCGTCACCCCGCCGGAGGGCGTGGACCGCGGCTGGTTCATGTTCTTCGTCACCCTGCTCAACCAGACCTACTGGGTCGCGGGCGCAACGCTCGGCGCGCTGCTCGGCTCGGTCCTGCACTTTGACACCACCGGCATCGAATTCGTCATGACGGCGCTGTTCACCGTGATGTTCGTCAATCAATGGGAGGAGGCCAAGGACCACCGCCCCGCCCTCACCGGCCTCGGCTGCGCGGCGCTTTGCCTCGCTGTGTTCGGCAGCGACGGCTTCATGCTGCCCGCGATGGCGCTCATCATCGTCTGCTTCCTCGTGAGCAGCAAATCGCAGAAAAAGGAGGAGCTCGCCCTATGACCATGACCGTCACGCAGAGCGTGATCACCATCGCGGCCGTCGTGCTCGGCACGATGACGACGCGTTTTCTCCCCTTTCTCGTCTTCCCCGAGGGGCGCGAGCCGCCCGCGTTCATCCGTTACCTCGGCGCCGTCCTGCCCTTCGCGGTCATCGGACTGCTGCTCGTCTACTGCCTCAAGGACGCGGTGTTCACCTCGTACCACGCACTGCCGGAGCTGATCGCCATCGCCGTGACCGCCGCGCTGGTAACGGCGTTGGCGCTTACGCCCATGGTGGTGGGGAAAGGGGTAGAGCGTGGGATGGCCGCTGCGGCCGAG
>OLPA01002581.1_pt1 | contig 13321 bp, 12 predicted proteins | sample 1672811 | NCBI WGS metagenome assembly OLPA01 (sample SAMEA3136726, study PRJEB25190) | human gut metagenome | biome: human gut; feature: human-associated habitat; material: faeces | place: Austria | collected 2013
CGTTTCCATTGTTTCGCTTGCCAAGCGGACGGAGATGCAGTTGATTTTGTTTCCCATCTGTTCGGACTGCCCAGCAAAGCCGCCGCTATGAAGCTGGCTGACGATTTCGGTATCAGCTATGACAACAGGCAGAAGCACAGAATCAAGCCCCATATCCGAGAGCCTACCTCGGAACAGAGATACAGCCAGGAAGAAAGCAGATGCTACAAGGTGCTGTCCGATTACTTCCATCATCTCAGGACATGGAAGCAGCAATACGCACCAAAGCAGCCAGAGGACGAATGGCATCCTCTGTTCGTGGAAGCCCTGCAACGAGAAAGCCATATCGAATATCTGCTGGACGTTCTTCTGTACGGCGCAGCCGATGAAAAGAAGGCTCTGGTTGCCGAGCAAAGAAAAGAGGTGATGAATCTTGAGCAACGATTTGCAGAACACCCAGACGAGCATGACCGTGGAGGAAGTCAGAGGAAGTCTGGACTCGACCGATAACGGAGCGGTCAAAAACAGCATCCGAAATTGTATGACCGTGTTTCAGAATGACCCGAATCTGCAAGGAGCGATTCGCTACAACATCCTGACGGAGCGCATTGATATTGTGAAGCCCCTCTGGTGGAGCAAGCCGACAACGACCTTGAACGATACGGATTTGAATTACCTGATGCTCTATCTGGAAGATCAGTATACGCTGACCAGCGAAAAGAAAATTCAGAAAGCAATCTCCATTGTCGCTGACTGCAACAAATACCATCCTATCCGTGACTATCTGAATGGTCTGGAATGGGACGGCACCGAGCGCATCCGCTGCGCCCTGCCCCATTTTCTTGGAGCTGAGGAAAGCGAGTTCACCTATGAATGTCTGCGGCTGTTCATGCTGGGCGCAATCAGCCGGGTGTTCAAGCCGGGAAGCAAGTTTGAAACCATGCTTTGTCTGGTCGGAGGACAAGGTGCAGGAAAGTCCACCTTCTTCCGGCTGCTGGCAATCAAAGACGAGTGGTTTTCCGATGACCTGAAACGGATTGACGATGACAATGTTTACCGCAAGATGCAGGGACATTGGATTATCGAAATGTCCGAGATGATTGCCACCGCCAATGCCAAGAGCATTGAGGATATTAAGTCCTTTATCAGCAGAGCCAAGGAAACTTATAAAGTGCCGTATGAAACCCACCCGGCAGACCGATTGCGGCAATGTGTGTTCGGCGGCAGCTCCAATACAATGGACTTCCTGCCCCTTGACCGAAGCGGCAACCGAAGGTTTCTGCCCATCATGGTACACCCGGAACGAGCCGAGGTTCATATTCTGGAAGATGAAGCCGCATCGAGGGCGTATATCGACTTGATGTGGGCAGAAGCAATGACCATCTATCGGAGTGGTTCTTTTCGTCTTACTCTCTCCAAGCAAATGAACAAGGAGCTGCGGGAGCTGCAAAAGCAGTTCATGCCGGAGGACACCAAGGCAGGGCTGATTCAGTCTTTCCTTGATAATTTCAATGGCACACAGGTCTGCTCCAAGCTGATCTATGCAGAAGCTCTGAATCATTCCTTTGACGAGCCGAAGCAATGGGAAATCCGGGAGATCAATGAAATCATGAACAACAGCATCGAGGGCTGGACACCGTTCTCCAATCCCCGAATCTTTGCCAAGTACGGCAGACAGCGAGGTTGGGAACGAGCCGATTCCGGCAACGAGCTATCGGCAACCGGCTCTGATTTGCCGGACGGTTTTCGTGAGCTGACCGAGGAAGAAGCTCAACAGATAGAGATTCCGTTCTAAAAAATCGACCCTGTTGCTGGGCTGGTTGCTATCCCGTTGCCGACCCCGTTGCCGGGCTAATCTCTTAAATTTCTTTTATTTACAATGGTTTTAAGAGTTCTGACAACGAAAGCAACGGAGAAATCAAAGAAAAACGCAAAAACAGTATAAGAGCCAGATAGGACAATGTTCGAGGTTTTTTGAAGCCCGTTGCCGGACTTCGTTGCCGACACACACCCTGTCTGGCTTTTTCCGTTTCAAGGAGGTATCGCATGGCACAGAACAACAAAGCAGTCCAAACACCCAAAGCAAAACCGGCAGGCTCGTTCAGCATGAGAATGGGCAGCACCACCTATATCATCGGCGTTTATTTCAGCGCAGAGAGCAAGGACACCTTGGAGGACAAGATGAAGCGGCTGATGCGTGATGATGTGAAAGCGGATAATTTCTAAGCCGAAAATCGTATGCAACACTTCTGTTTTCTATCTTGACAGGAACGACCCGAAGGGAACCATTCTGGTGGAGTGCGGTAAGATGCTCCAGCGTGGTGCGCCCAAGCTGGGCAAGGGAGGCAAGCCCATGAAGGACAAAAACGGCAAGGTCATTTATGAGCCGTACCGGATCAAGGTCCTCAACACCATCAACTTCAAGAAGTCCATGCACTATAATCCGTTTGCCTACATCCATTCGGAAAAAGACATTCTGAAGCTGGTCACGACCCTGATCGCCAACACCAAGGGCGAAGGTAAAGCCGGGGACGATTTCTGGGTAAAGGCCGAGACCCTGTTGTACTGTGCACTTATCGGGTACATTCATTATGAGGCTCCGGTGGAGGAACAGAATTTCTCCACGCTGATTGAGTTCATCAACGCCATGGAGGTCCGGGAGGATGATGAGGAATTCAAGAATCCAGTTGACATGATGTTTGATGAGCTGGAAGCCAGGCAGCCAAATCACTTTGCTGTGCGCCAGTATAAGAAATACAAGCTGGCTGCCGGAGATGTATGCTCTAAGTGACTTCTTAATCATGGTTTTTGTCATGGTTGATGAAGCAGTCACTTAGAGCATTTTCATTTCGGGAGGTACAGCCATGAGAAACGAAAAAATCACCCCTCTGTATGAGCGTTTGAGCCGCGACGATGAGTTACAGGGTGAGAGCAATTCCATCTCCAACCAGAAAAAGATGTTAGAGGACTATGCCCGCCGGAACGGGCTGCCGAACCCCACCCACTTCACCGATGACGGAGTATCGGGAACCCGTTTTGACCGTCCCGGCTTTCTGGCGATGATGGAGGAAGTCGAGGCCGGACGGGTGGAGGCAATCGTCATAAAGGACATGAGCCGCCTGGGGCGCGACTATCTGAAAGTCGGCCAGGTCATGGAGATTTTGCGGCAGCGCGGCGTCCGGCTGATCGCCATCAACGACGGCGTGGACAGTCTGAAAGGTGATGATGATTTCACCCCGTTCCGCAACATCATGAATGAGTTTTACGCCCGTGACACCAGCCGGAAAATACGCTCCGTGTTCAAGTCCAAAGGCATGAGCGGCAAGCACCTGACCGGCACTGTCATTTATGGCTACCTATGGGACGAAAAGCGGGAACACTGGCTTGTGGATGAAGAAGCCGCTGCTGTGGTACGCCATATTTTTGCGCTTGCGATGGAGGGCTACGGCCCCTATCAGATCGCAACTAAGCTGTCGGAAGAAAAAATTGAAATGCCCGCCGTTCACCTTGCCCGCTATGGCGAAGGAGTGAACAAGAATAAAACTTTTGCGGATATTTACCGTTGGAGTGCTTCTACTGTCGTTGAAATTTTGAAAAAGAGGGAGTATTTAGGCCACACCGTCAATTTCAAGACCCGCAAGCACTTCAAGGACAAGAAAAGCCACTATGTCGATGAAAGCGAGTGGACGATTTTTGAGAACACCCATGAGGCAATTATCGATCAGGAAACCTTTGATAATGTGCAGCGCATCCGAGGAAACGCCAGACGCTACCCGGACGGCTTTGGGGAGGCCCATCCTCTGACCGGCCTGTTGTACTGCGCCGACTGCGGTGGCAAGATGTATGTTCACCGCACCTACAACGGCAAGCGCATCCCGCAGTACACTTGCGGCCAGTATGGGAAGTACCCTATCGGCTCCCTTTGCCCTACACAGCACCGCATCAAGGCCGAAGCCGTCCTGACCCTGATTGCCGATATGCTCCGGGCCATCGCGGAGTATTCCAGGAATGATCGGGCCGAGTTTATCCGCACTGTTCAGGAAACACAGGCCGCCCAGCAGACCGCCGACATCTCCAAGAAGCGGAAACGGCTGGCCGCCGCTCAAAAGCGGGCTGGGGAACTGGAAAAACTGATTTGCAAAATCTACGAGGACAACGCCCTGGGCAAGCTGCCGGACGCCCGGTATGAGGCTCTGGACGCACAGTATGCCAAAGAACAGGACGCTCTCAATGCGGAAATCGCTGAACTGGAAAAGGCCGTGACCGGCTACGAACAGAGCCGGAAATCTGCGGAGAAGTTTATTGCCTTGATTGACAAGTATGAGAACTTCGATACCCTGACGAACACCATGCTCAACGAGTTTGTCGAGAAAATTCTTGTCCATGAACGCGCTCGCAAAGGCAGCCAGGACACCACACAGGAAGTTGAGATTTACTTCAACTTTGTGGGCCGGTATATCCCGCCTGCCATGCAGCCGGTTCCCCTCACGCCGGAGGAACAGGAGGAATTGCGGAAGAAGGAGGAACGCAAGGACAGGCTTCACAGGAATTATCTGCGGCGCAAGGCAAACGGCAAGCAGAAGGAATGGGAAGAACGCTACAACGCCAAACGCAAGGCGCAGATGGAGGCGGCAAAGGCCGCTATCCGGGCCGAGGATATGGCAAAGGGCGTTTATACTACTGTCAGCCAGTTACCCCATCAGGAACCGCGCAGGGCTGCTTTACCGGCCAGCACTGTCCTCTGATAAACCACCACGAAAAGGAGAAGCACCATGAAAAAACTGACCTATACCCGTTGCGGAGATTACTACATCCCCGACCTGAAGCTGTCCGAGCAGCCAGAGGCCCCCATCGGCAAGTATGGCCGGATGCGGCAACGCTACCTGAAGGAACACCGGCCCGGCCTTTATAGCAGCCTGATTTTGAGTGAAAAGCTGTACCCGCACCTGTTGGAGATTGACCGGGCGGTGCGGGAGCGTATGGACGCCATGCTGCCCCGCATGATGGAGGCGGCAGGCGTGACCGAGGAACTGAAAGCCCGTGACCCCATGCGCTGGGCGGGGCTGATGAACACGCTGAAAGCGCAGGTGGAGGAAATTATTAACACAGAAATAATATACGCATAAAAGGATTTCTATCAGGGGCCGGAATGTTGCAAAGAACAACAAATCCGGCTCTTATTTTTCTGTGCATCCAGATTTGGTACTTGACAAATTCTCTCGCCGGTATATAATGATAACTAAGTTAGCACGCATAGTTATCGAATGAGGGAAGGAGGCTCGAGCATGGCAGTCGGTACATACGAAATTACACACGAGAAAATCATGGAGAGTGGACGGTCACTTTTTCTGCAAAATGGCTATGAGCGTACCAACCTGCGCGAGCTTTGCAAGGGAGCAGGGATTACCACTGGAGCCTTTTATCGGCATTTTGAAGATAAAGAAGCGTTATTCGCTGCATTAGTCGATCCAGCCATCAAAGGATTGCAGGAGATATATGACGCAGCAGGTGATAAATGTTTTGACTTCGTATCTGTGGAGAATATCAATCAAATTTGGTCTGTGTCGATTGATACAATGGCAGAGTTTATCCGATATATCTTTAAGAATTTTGATGCTTTCAAACTTCTGCTCCGCTGCTCTGATGGGACAAAGTATGTTGACTTCACTGATTGGATGGTAGAGCGAGAAGTTGAGGACTCAATAAAACTTAACGCTGTATTAGAACAAAAGAATATTCCTTTTCACAAATTGACAGTCAAAGAGATGCACATGTTGTATCATTCGTATTACTCCTGCATCTTTGAAACGGTATTACATGACTATACCGAAGAAGAAGCGTTGCAATGTACGAACACCCTTGCAAAGTTTTTCACGGCTGGCTGGCGTGAAGCGCATGGCCTTTGATATTCCAAAGGCCTTTTTTTCGGCGCGAAAGATAACTTAGTGTGCAAATATTGTTAGCACACTTTGTTATCAGTAATTGGCTGCTATATTTTTTTTAATATATGGTTAGCAAAACCTAACTTTAATTTAAGGAGGTAGTCACATGGAAAACAAAAATGAGCAAAGCACAGCTTCAAGTTTGCTGCGCTTTGCTGGCCCGTACAAAGGCAGATATGCCCTTTCCATTTGCCTTTCCGTACTGGGCGTTGCATCGGGTCTTGTCCCGTATTATGCCGCCGCTCAAATGTTGATTGGGCTGATCGGCACAGAACGGAGTTTCTCGTTCTACATTTTTTGGGGAACCGTCGCCGCCGTTGGTTATCTGGCAAAATCCACTTTTGCTATTCTTTCGACGAGTGTTTCCCATACAGCCACTTTCCTTGCGCTTCGGGATATACGGAAACAAATCGTAGATAAATTTTCCCGTATGCCGATGGGAACACTCCTCAATACGCCATCCGGTCAGTTAAAAGATACGCTGGTAGACCGTGTAGAGGGACTGGAAACCCCTCTTGCCCATCTGTTGCCGGAAATGTCGGCCAATGTTTTGGTGCCGGTTTTCATTGTTGTTTATCTGTTCGTACTGGACTGGCGTATGGCGTTGATCTCCCTTATCACAATCCCGGTAGGTATGGTCTTTATGGCAACGATTTTGAAAACCTATCCGCAACAGTATGAGGGATCTGTGAAGATCAATCAACGGATGAATAACGCCGTTGTCGAGTATGTGAATGGCATTGAAGTCATCAAGGCATTTAATCAAAGTGCCGCTTCTTATGGGAAATATTCAGATGCTGTCCATGAAAACGCAGACTATTTCTACAAATGGATGAAAAGTTGTCAATGGGCAATGGCGTCTTACAATGCAATCTGCCCTGCTGTTCTGATTACAGTGCTTCCGGCAGGCGTTTTGTTCTATGCAGCCGGAAGTATTACATCCGCAAATTTGATTACCATCATCATTCTCTCCCTTGGTATTGTCGGACCATTGATTGCGGCATCAAACTTTGCGGATAGCCTCGGTATGGTAGGGACTGTTGTAAATGAGATTGCTGCTCTGCTGGACGGTCCTGAATTGGTGCGGCCTACGCAGCCGGTTTCTTTAGATAGTCAAGAAATTCGGTTGAACGATGTTTCTTTCTCGTACAACAATGACGGTGATAATGCAATTCAGCATATTGACCTCACCATCAAACCAGGAACCGTCACTGCTCTTGTGGGACCGTCTGGTTCAGGCAAGTCTACCATCACGAAGCTGATTGCCGGCTTTTGGGATGTGGGGGCAGGTTCTATTACCCTTGGCGGAAAAGACCTGCGTACAATCCCACAAAAGCAGCTTGCCGATCAGATTGCTTATGTGTCGCAGGACAACTACTTGTTTGATGATACCATCCGGGAAAATATCCGCATGGGTCGGCTTTCTGCATCGGATGCCGAGGTTGAAGAAGTCGCAAAAGCAGCAGGATGTGATGCGTTTATCCGCAGGCTTGAAAATGGCTATGATACGAATGTTGGCGGTGCTGGTGGACACCTTTCCGGCGGAGAACGCCAGCGTATTGCCATCGCCCGCGCTATGCTGAAAAATGCGCCGATTATTATTCTCGACGAAGCGACTGCCTACATTGATCCCGAGAATGAAGCCGTTGTTCAACAGGCTGTGAGCAAGCTGGTTGCCGGAAAAACGCTGATTATTATTGCCCACCGCCTTTCAACCATTACGGACTCAGATCAGATTGTGGTTATGAAGGATGGCTCTATCTCCGGCATAGGCACCCACGATGAACTGCTTAAAACATCGGAGCTTTATAGAGAAATGTGGCAGGCCCACATTGGAGCAAAGGATGGTGAGAAAGTATGATAAGCGTTTTCAAAAAGATTTGGCTGTTTGCGGGCAAGGAACAGAATAATATCAAAAAATCAATCGGACTTGGCCTTTTGAATGCGATTTTCCATGCGCTTCAGCTCTATGCGATATTCGTTGTCCTGGCAGCACTTGTGGCTGGCAATGCCGGAAAAATCACTGCATTTTGGGCTGTCGGTTTCATGCTGGTCAGTATTATCGGAAAAATCATTACGCAATACTATTCCCAATTGCAGCGTGTCCATGCGGGCTACTTTATGGCTGCCGGTAAGCGTATTCAGATTGGCGACAAGCTGAAAATCGTTCCGATGGGCTATTTTAATCAAAACAGCCTCGGCAATATTACTGCTGTTGCCACAACCATACTAAGCGATGTCGAAACGACAGCTCCTGTGGTACTGGTTACAACTCTTGGAGGATTCATCAATGCTGTCGTATTCGCAGTTGTTATCCTGCTGTTTGATTGGCGAATCGGTTTGCTGGTAGTTGCTGCAATGATTCTGTTCCTATGGGTAACTTCCCTGATGGAAAAACGGACACGCCGCAATGCCCCGTTGCGTCAGGCCGCACAGGAAAAATTAGTGTCTGCTGCTCTGGAAACGATTCAGGGCATGAGTGTTGTAAAAGCGTTCAATTTGAACAGAGATAAAAATAAGCGTATGGAGCAGGCGATTGATAATAGCTGCACTGAAAACGCCAGCATGGAAAAATCTATGTCACCGTACCTTTGGCTTCAGCAGCTTGTCCTCGATCTGTTCAGTGTCGCAATCATGCTTTTATCTACTTACTTTTACCTTCAGGGAACAATGCCGCTGGCTTACTGCCTGATGATGATTGTTGCCTCTTTTATGATTTTCGGAGAACTGAAAAGTGCCGGAAGCGGTATGGCTACACTTCGTCTGGCGGAGGTTTCCATTGACAGAGCTAATGAACTGGACGAAGTTCCCGTTATGGCTGAGGGGCAAATTGACAAATCCCCCGTTTCTCATGACATCGAATTTCAGAATGTCCACTTTGCTTACGAGAAACGGACGATTTTGGAGAGTGTGAATTTCAAAATACCGGATCGCACCATGACTGCGATCGTCGGCCCGTCCGGTTCAGGGAAAACAACGATCTGCAATTTGATTGCTCGGTTTTGGGATGTCAACAGCGGGCAGGTACTGATTGGCGGGCAGGATGTGAAATCCTATACGCTTTCTGAACTGATGTCCAATATCAGTATGGTTTTTCAAAATGTATATCTTTTCGCTGATACGATTGAGAACAATATCAAATTCGGCAAGCCGGACGCCACCCATGAAGAAGTGGTTGAAGCAGCCAGAAAAGCGTGCTGTGACGATTTTATTTCTGATTTGCCTGATGGATATAACACTCTAATCGGAGAGGGCGGTGCATCGCTCTCTGGCGGTGAAAAGCAACGGCTCTCTATCGCTCGTGCCATGTTGAAAGATGCCCCCATTGTCATTTTTGATGAAGCCACTGCAAATGTCGATCCCGAAAATGAAGATCGCCTGCAGGCGGCAATCGAAGAACTGACAAAAAATAAGACCATTATTATGATTGCTCACCGCCTTAAAACGGTACGGAATGCCGACCAAATTCTTGTAGTGAATGGTGGTCATATCGTGCAGCAAGGCAGGCATGATGATTTGATTAAACAAAAAGGTATCTACGCTGATTTTGTCAGTGGCAGAAAACAGGCTATCGGCTGGAAACTTGGCGCCGGTAATTAAGGTTTGTTCCGCTATTGCGGTTCAGGTAAAAAATAAAAGGAGGATTTCAAAATGGAATCGAAAAAATTGAAAGCAAAAGACCTCATCAATGTCGGTATTTACACCGCCATCTACATTGTCATTTTCTTCGTGGTCGGGATGCTCAATGCAATCCCTGTACTTTATCCGTTCCTTTACATCCTGATCCCGTTGATTTCCGGCATCCCGTTCATGCTGTTTCTGACAAAAACAGATAAATTCGGCATGGTTACGATTATGTCCGTTATCTGCGGCGTGTTCTGGTTCCTGATGGGATATACCTGGACTGCTATCGTTGGATATGTGGTTTTCGGTATTATTTCTGACCTGGTTCTTCGGGCTGGAAAATATAAGAGTTTCAAGATTGATGTAATCGGTTACTGGCTGTTTTCCTGCGGCATGATCGGTTGTCAGGCCCCCATGTGGGTGATGGCGGATACATATATGGCCGGTATCGAGCAGTCGATGGGCGCACAGTATGCTAGCGAACTGGCTCGTTACATGCCGTCCTGGATGGGAATTGCCGCTATCGCAATTATCTTTGTGGGTGCGCTGCTGGGCTCCCTGCTGGGACATAAAATGTTGAAAAAACACTTCGAGAGAGCGGGCATCGTGTAATGGAAAAGTATGCGGCTTATCAACCACCAAAACGAAAAGGGTTTTATCTTGACCCTCGCACTAAAATCCTGTTCATGGCATTTGTAACAACGCTGATGTTCTTTGTATATGAGAACCTTGCGATGGATGCTGCTGTGGCGATAATCCCGTTGACTTTACTGCTTATCAACCGTCAGGTGCGGACGGCCCTCATTTATGGAGGGCTGTTCGCCCTGGCATTGGTAGCAAAGCTCACGCAAGGGATGTATGTACTGCCGGATATTTTGAACATGATTTCCGTTCTGCTTATTGCAATGGTGATCCGACTGTTTCCCATCTTCATGTTGGGATATTACATTATCGAATCAACAAAGACCGATGAATTTGTCGCAGCGATGGAGAAATGGCGTGTGCCGGAGGCATTTGTCATTCCTATATCCGTTGTGTTTCGGTTCATTCCCACACTCGGAGAAGAGTCAGCCGCCATTACTGATGCTATGCGTATGCGCGGTATCCAATTTGGTACAAAGAAATTCTGGCAAGCGCCTACTGCTATCATTGAATATCGGATTATTCCCTTGATGATGTCTGTTGTAAAAATCGGAGATGAATTGTCGGCCGCAGCTCTGACAAGGGGACTTGGAGGACTAAAACACAGAACGACGATTGCTAATATTGGATTTACTTTTTGCGATGCGATTATTGCCTTGTTGTCAGCAGGTCTGCTTGTATGGGCGCTTTTGTGGGGAGGTGTTCTTTCTTGATCGAATTTCAAAATGTCACCTTTACCTATCAAAGTACAGAGAGGGAAAGTGGTGTCTATAACCTGAATTTCAAAATTCCAGACGGGCAAGTGGTATTGTTATGCGGAGAGTCTGGATGCGGCAAAACGACTCTCACTAGGTTGATTAACGGTCTTGCACCGGAATATTACGATGGTCAGCTTTCGGGAGAAGTTCTTGTAAATGGGAAAAGTACAGCTAAGACGCCTTTATACGAACTCTCAAAAGTAGTTGGTTCCGTATTTCAAAACCCACGTTCACAGTTTTTTACCGTGGACACAACAGGTGAAATTGCGTTTGGCTGTGAAAATATTGGATTGCCGAAAGAAGAAATCTATCAGCGGATTGGTCAGGTGACTGGGGAACTAAAAATTCAAAAGTTATTGGATCGTAGCCTATTTGCATTATCCGGCGGAGAGAAGCAAAAAATTGCCTGTGCGTCTGTTTCTGCGATGGAACCGGAAATCTTTGTGCTGGACGAACCATCGTCAAACCTTGATGTGGCTACGATTGCCGATTTGAGAGAAGTTGTTGCCAAATGGAAGGCGATGGGAAAAACGATTATCGTGGCCGAACATCGTCTGTATTATCTCATGGGTGTGGCGGATCGTGTTATCTATTTGAAAGATGGACAGATTGCTAAAGATATACCTGTTACAGATTTTGCAAATCTGCCAGAAGCCCAGCTTCAGAAAATGGGGCTGCGCTCCTTACACCCATCATTTGCGTCGGAGATGTCGCAGACGCCGGTTAGCAGCGAAACGATCCAGTTAACTGATTTTCATTTTTCTTATGGTCGAACCGAAGCCGTGAACATTCCAAACCTCTCCGTCCCACGGGGCGGGATTGTAGGAGTTCTTGGTGACAACGGGGCCGGGAAAACAACCCTTGCCAAATGCTTATGTGGGTTGGAAAAATCAGCAGACGGTGTCTTGCAAATTGGAAACGAGAGCCTCAATGCCAAGCAGCGTATCCACAAATGTTATATGGTCATGCAAGACGTCAATCACCAGTTATTTACGGAAAGCGTTGAGGACGAAATTTTGCTTAGTTTGCCAGGGGAAAACGAAGATGCTGAGAAACAGCAGGCCAAGGAAATTTTAGAGAATCTGAACCTGCTTCAATTCAGCAATCTGCATCCCATGTCCCTTTCGGGCGGTCAGAAACAGCGTGTAGCCATTGGCAGTGCGATTGCATCGGATAAAGAAGTGCTGGTGTTTGATGAACCGACAAGCGGTCTTGATTATCACCACATGATAGAAGTTGCAACGAATCTGATAGCTCTGAGTAAGATGGGTAAAACACTTTTTATTATTACACATGACCCTGAATTGATTGCCCAGTGCTGCAATTATTTCATGTTCATAGAGCATGGAAAAATCAAGTGGAGCGGCGGTTGGACGGATGAGAATCGCCAGCGGTTGCATGACTTCTTTTCGGTGATTTGAACAACCGAGTCAAGGAAGGAGGCGCACTAAGATTTTTTCTTTAGTAGTCCGTGAAGCGATGGAGGCATTGCAGAGAAAACAGGAGCAGGAGCGCAAAGAATTTATGAAACCAGTGATAACCCCATCCGGGGAGGACTATTTGGAGGCCATACTTGTTCTCCATAAGAAGATGGGCATGGTGCGCTCAGTAGATGTAGCCCGGCACATGGAGGTGTCAAAGCCCAGCGTTTGCCATGCGGTAAATATACTCAAAGACGGCGGCTTTCTTACGATGGACGAAGATCACTTTCTCCATCTGACCGATGTTGGCCGGGAGGTTGCCGAAAAAATCTACGAGCGGCACTGCTTCTTTACAGAGCAGCTCATCGCCGCAGGCGTTGACCCCAAAACAGCGGAGGCCGACGCCTGCCGGATTGAACACATCATCAGTGACGAGAGCTTTTCGCGGCTGAAAGAGGCAGCCGCACAGGAGCAAGACTAAACTGAATATGCCAAGCTATCCTGCCCCGCCAGACGGGGAAAGAAAAAAACCGTTGCAGGGCAGGTAGCTTTGTGCGCCCAAAATGGATTTTCAGGGTACTGCGGCGGTTTTGAAGTACAGTTCAAGGCCGCCGTTTCTTATGCCCTCGACAAAGGAGTGACGACTACACGCTGACACGGCGGCTTTAGGAGGGAACCGCCATGAAGCACATTGACCGCCGACAAATTCAGACGATATTTCACTACCGTCAAAAAAAGCCCAGTCAACGAACAGGCCCCGTCTGGCAGCCGGTGCGAAAATTGTCATTCTGTAAGTGAATATTGGAGTTTTTGCGCTCGAATAGCTTTCTGCTGTCCGGGCGTTTTTTCATACCTGTGGGGCCGTAACATCGGGCCAGCATGGCCCGAACCCTGGCCCCAGTGCCGTTCTCCGCCGCCCCATTCAGATTTACCAAAAAAATCTGAATGGAGGAAA
>OLPA01002585.1_pt1 | contig 13295 bp, 15 predicted proteins | sample 1672811 | NCBI WGS metagenome assembly OLPA01 (sample SAMEA3136726, study PRJEB25190) | human gut metagenome | biome: human gut; feature: human-associated habitat; material: faeces | place: Austria | collected 2013
GCGGCCACGACAGTGGACGGGAATCGGTTGGCACGACGGTGGGCAATCGCCGACCCCTACGGGTGCATAACAAATGGTGCGGTGCGTCTCGGCGGCGGCACACATGGGTGCCGCCCTACAGAAGAAATTTATGAATTTGCGTAGGGGCGGAGGCTTTGCCCCGCCCGTTTTCCCGATACCGCAGCGCATGGGAGGGGTAGAACCCCGCCCCTACGGGGAGCAAGAAGTGCGGCGCGTGGGGGTATTACGGATTGCCACACCGGCGTGCGCGCCGGTTCGCAATGACAGGTTTTTGGAGGTGCGGCGCATGGGGGGCGGATCGCCACGCCAGTCTGCGGACTGGTTCGCAATGACATTTTTTTGGGGGTGCAGCATGGGGAAGCGGAAACTGGCGCAGGTGGGGCAGGAGGCCGTGGAGCGGCTGGATCTGCCGCCGGAGGTGGCGGCGGGGGTGCCGCAGATGGAGCTGTACGGCAATCGGCAGATCTATCTGTCCGGTCACAGGGGCGTGATCTCCTACAGCACGGAGGAGGTGGCGGTGGCCGGCGGCAGCCTGACGGTGCGCATTACGGGAACGGAGCTGCAATTAGCGGCCATGACGGCGGAAGAGCTGCGGCTGACGGGGTTCATCAAACAGGTGGAGCTGATGGAGTGAGCTATGTATAAGCGTGCGGTACATTATTTGCAGGGCAGCGAGTGGGTGGAGATCCAGTGCGCCTGTCCGGAGCGGGTGCTGAACCTGCTGGGGGCCAGGGGCATCGTATTCTGGGACTTAACATGGGAGTCGGAGATATGCCTGCGGCTGCGGATGCTGCTGCGGCAGGAGGCACTGCTGCGGGAGATCGCCGAGCAGACGGGGGCGGAGATCACCGTGGTGAGCCGGCGGGGGGTGCCGCTGCTGTGGGCGCGGTTTAAGCGGCGGTATGTGCTTTTGGCGGGGCTGGCGGTCTTCTGGCTGCTGCTGTTCGGCGGGAACTTATTCATATGGGAATTTCGGGTCAGCGGCAACGAGAACGTGCCCACGGAAACGGTGCTGCGGGCGCTGGAAAACTACGGCATCACCATCGGCTCCCAGGGCATGCACATTGATCAGGAGGACATGCGAAACCATGTGCTGCTGGAGCTGCACGATGTGTCGTGGCTGACGGTGAACGTGAAGGGGTGCGTGGCCTATGTGCAGGTGGTGGAGCGGCAGCGGCCGCCGGAGATCGCTCAGGAGGACGGCGTGTGGAACATCGTGGCCACCCGCGACGGGCTGGTGACGCAGGTGCGGGCACTGAACGGAAAGGCGCTGGTAGCCGCAGGCAGCACCGTGACGGAGGGGCAGCTGCTGGTGACGGGCATCTATGAAACACGGGATCAGCGCACCTACATGACCCATAGCCTCGGCACGGTGGAGGCGCGGACGTGGTATGAATTATCCGTATCCGTGCCGCTGGAGGTCACGGAGAAAAGCGGGGAAAAGCAGGAACGGACGGCCATTTCCATTGACTTTGGTAAAAAAAGAATAAAATTGTGGGGCAGGGGTAGCATATGCGGCGCAAACTGTGATAAAATAACATATTATCATCCGCTGTCGCTGCCGGTGGGGCTGCGGCTGCCTGTGACGCTGGTGAAGGAAACGGTGACGGCCTATGAGGGGCAGACCCTCCGCCGCAGCCGCGAGGAGGCGCAGAAGGAGGGGGAGAACCTCCTGCTGCAGCAGCTCAAGGCGCAGCTGGACGAGAGCAGCACCATAACGGAGACGAAGTTTTCCGCCGCCGTGGAGGGGGACTTTCTGCTGGTGGTGCTGCAGGCCGAGTGTCTGGAGCAGATCGGCAGACCCGTGCAGGTGCAGCAGGCGGAGGAATCGAACTGAGGAGGAGACCCATGGAGCAGCGCATCAGTCTGGAGCGTATGGAGGAGGCGGTGAGCCTTTTTGGCTCGTTTGACGAGAACGTCCGTCTGCTGGAGAACGAATTTCATGTGACCGTGGTGAACCGTGAAGAGCAGCTCATCATCAACGGCGAGCCGGAGGACACCATGCTGGCGGAAAAGGCCATCGAGGCGCTGCTGCGCCTTATCTCCAAGGGGGAGAACGTGGGGGAGCAGCATGTGCGCTACGTCATCGGCCTGTGCCGCAGCGGCCAGTCCGACCGCATCGACGAGCTGACCAGGGACGTCATCTGCATCAGCGCCAAGGGGCGCCCCATCAAGCCCAAGACCATCGGCCAGAAGGACTACATAAAGACCATTCAGCAAAAGCCTGTGACCATCGGCGTGGGGCCGGCGGGCACGGGCAAGACGTATCTGGCCGTGGCGGCGGCGGTGGCGGCTTTCCGAGAGAAGGAAGTGAGCCGCATCATCCTCACCCGTCCGGCGGTGGAGGCCGGCGAGCGGCTGGGCTTTCTGCCCGGCGATCTGCAGAGCAAGGTGGATCCTTACCTGCGGCCGCTGTATGACGCCCTGTTTGACATGCTGGGGGCGGAGACGTATCAGAAATATCTGGAAAAGGGCAACATCGAGGTGGCGCCGCTGGCCTACATGCGGGGACGGACACTGGACGACAGCTTCATCATTCTGGATGAGGCGCAGAACACCAGTCGGGAGCAGATGAAAATGTTCCTGACCAGAATGGGCTTCGGCTCCAAGGTGGTCATTACCGGCGACGTGACCCAGATCGACCTGCCGGAAGGCAAGCCCAGCGGGCTGAAGGAGGCCATGAAGGTGCTGGACGGCGTGGAGGGCGTGGGCATTTGCCGGCTCACCCAGAACGACGTGGTGCGGCACATCATGGTGCAGCGGATCATCGAGGCCTACGCCAAATTTGAGGAGAAAAAGAAAAAATGAGAAAGACCCACTATATCCCCATCACCGCCGACATGGAGGGTGTGGCGGACAAGCGCACCTGCGCCCTCATCCGCCGGACGATCCGCACGGCGCTGGCGGCAGAGGGGCTGACGGCGCCCTGCGAGGTGGACGTGCTTCTGACGGACGACGAGGGCATCCATCAAATCAATCTGGACATGCGGAACGTGGACAGGCCCACGGACGTGCTGAGCTTTCCGGAGTTTGACCTGAAGCCGGAGGAGCTGCCCGCGGCTGAGGACGCAGACCCCGGGACGGGGCTGATCCCTCTGGGAGACATGGTGCTCTCCATGGAGCGCGTGGCGGCGCAGGCCGAGGAATACGGGCACTCGCGGCAGCGGGAGCTGGCGTATCTCGTGACCCACTCGGTGCTGCACCTGCTGGGGTACGACCATCTGGACGAGGGCGAGATGAAGCAGCAGATGCGGGGGCGCGAGGAGGCCATCATGGCGCTTCTCGGGCTGGAGCGGTAAGGGCGCAGGCCGCCGCACCGACAGCGGGAGCCTGCAAAAAGGATACGACAGAAAGGACGGAGCCATGAAGAAGAAAACCATCATTCTCCTATCTCTGGCGGCCATTATTCTGGCGGCGGCACTGTATGCGCTGTACTATTTTAATTTCCTGCCCCACAAAAAATATACAAACGAGGACTTCGGCATCACGCCCTACATAAGCGCCGTGGACAAGGACGGCGACGGCGTGGACGACCAGACGGACATTTTGCAGTCCGTGCGGGACTACGCCGCCACGAAGCCGAAATACAAGAGCAAATACTATGCCACGGGCTACCCCGACGACGAGTACGGCGTGTGCACGGACATGGTGGCCTTCGCCCTGAAGGGGGCGGGCTACGACCTGATGACGCTGGTGAACGAGGACGTTCTGCAGCATCGGGAGCAGTACACCATTGAGGACGTGGACAAGAACATCGACTTCCGGCGGGTGCGGAACCTGCGGGTATACTTCAAAAACAACGCCACGGCACTGACCACGGACATCGGGCAGATCGACCAGTGGCAGGGCGGGGACATCGTGATCTTCGAGGGGCACATCGGCATCGTGTCGGACAAGCGGAACGGACGGGGCGTGCCCTTCGTGATCCACCACGCCAACCCCTACCAGCGCTACTACGAGGAGGACATTCTGGAGCGGCACGACGACATCGTGGGACATTACAGAATGAGCTGACAGGGCTAAAAAAGGAGGCTGTTTTATGGCGACGTTTGATGATTTCATGAAGCTGGACATTCGGGTGGGCACCATCACGGAAGCCAAGGTCTTTGAAAAGGCCAGAAAGCCCGCCTATCAGCTGGTGGTGGATCTGGGCGGAGAGATCGGGCTGAAGCGGTCTTCGGCGCAGATCACGGATCACTATACCCCTGAGGAGCTGGTGGGCAAACAGGTGCTGGCGGTGGTGAATTTTCCGCCGCGGCAGATCGCAAACTTTATGTCGGAGATCCTTGTCCTCGGCACCTACAGCGAGGGCGGCGTGGTGCTCATTACGCCGGACAAACCGGTCAAAAACGGGGACAAGCTGGGTTGATATATGCAGAGAAAGCCTCGCAGAGTTCGCGTCCGCAGACGCGAAAAATGGAGATCGTTTTCTCGCGCGACATGCGCGTGAGAGAAAATACCGCTCAAGCTGCCAGTGTGGAATTTTTGCGCCACGCGCAAAAAATTATGCGCGCAGCAGACTGGGGGCCTTTTGGCAGAAAAATCGAAGATTTTTCGCCAGTTTTAACGAAAGTTGAGGATCACCTATGAGTAACATTACAAAAACCGCTATGATCACCGTGTGCGGGCGGCCCAATGTGGGCAAGTCCAGCCTGACCAACGCGCTGGTGGGCGAGAAGATCGCCATTGTGTCAAACAAGCCCCAGACCACGAGAAACCGCATTTACGGCGTGGTGAATCGGGGGGACACCCAGTATGTGCTGTTGGATACCCCGGGGCTGCACAAGCCCCGCTCCCGACTGGGGGACTACATGGTGAAGGTGGTGCGGGAGAGTCTGGCGGACGTGGAGTGCGCGGTGCTGCTGGTGGAGCCTATCGCCCACGTGGGCGAGCCGGAGAAAATATTGCTGGAGCGCATCCGGGAGGAAAAGCTGCCGTGCATTTTGTGCATTAATAAAATCGACACCGTGGCCAAAAAGGACGACCTGCTGGCGGTCATCGCCGCTTACAGCGAGGTTTATCCGGATTTTGCCGCCATCGTGCCCATTTCCGCGCGCACCGGCGACGGGCTGGAGGAGCTGATGGGGCTGCTGGCGGGCTACGCCCAGGAGGGGCCGCAGCTATTCCCCGACGGCATGACCACCGACCAGCCGGACAGCCAGGTCTGCGCCGAGACGGTGCGGGAGAAGATGCTGCTGTGTCTGGACAAGGAGATCCCCCACGGCACGGCGGTGGAGGTGACGCGGTTCTCCGAGCGGGAGGACGGCATCATTGATCTGGACGTGACCATCTACTGCGAAAAGGCCAGCCACAAGGGCATCATCATCGGCAAGGGCGGCGAGATGATCAAGCGCATCAGCTCCCTGGCGCGGCGGGACATTGAAAAATTCATGGGCACGAAGGTGTATATGGAGACCTGGGTGAAGGTGAAGGAAAACTGGCGGGATAATGTGAATTTTATCCGCAGCCAGGGGTATGACGAGAATTGAGCTGGCGAAAAATCTTCGATTTTTCTGCCAAAAGGCTTGCAGTCTGCTGCGCGCATAATTTTGCCGCCTGCGGCAAAATTCCACACTTGCAGCCTGAGAGGAATTTTTCCCCACGCACATGTCGCGGTGAAAAATGATTTCAATTTTTTGCCGCCTGCGGGCGGCAAACTCTGCGAGGCTTTTTTGCTTTTGCAAAAAATGACCCCCAGTTCTTTCCACGGGTAAAGCGGCGGTCGCTTCGGCATGCTATCTCCAAAGGGAGGTGGCAGGCATGGAGGACTATTGGAATTTGTTTTTTGAGACGGGGGCGCCGGAGTTTTATGTGCTCTACCGCTCCTGCAAGGAGGAGGACGAATGGCAGTCCAGCAAGTGAAAACCGTGGTGGGCGGCCTTGTTCTGCGGGTGACGGACACCAAGGAGAGCGACAAGATCCTCACCGTGCTCACGGCAGAGCTGGGAAAAATATCCGTCATCGCCCGAGGCGCGCGGCAGAAAAACAGCCGTCTGGCGGCGGCCAGCCAGCTGTTTGCCTGGTCGGAAATGACGCTGTATAAGCGGGGGGAGTGGTACTATCTGAGCGCCGCCGACCCTATGGAATTATTTGCGGGGCTGCAGACGGACTTGGTGCGCCTGTCGCTGGCGGCGTATCTGAGCGAGCTGACGGAATTTGTGGCCGGAGAGGATACGCCGGCGCCGGAGCTGCTGCGGCTGCTGCTCAACGGACTGTACGCCCTGTCGGCGCTGAAAAAGCCGCCGACGGCCGTGAAGCCGGCCTTCACGTTCCGGCTGCTGGCGCTGGCGGGCTTCGAGCCTATGGTGGACGGGTGCGCCGTGTGCGGCGCGGAAACGGCGGAGCAGCCGATGCTGGACGTGGTGCAGGGCGTGGTGCACTGCCGCAAGTGCGGCCACAGCGGGCAGGACGTGCCCCTGTCGGAGGCGGCGCTGGCGGCGCTGCGGCACATTTTGCAGGGGTCTGACAAGAAGCTGTACGCCTTCTCCCTGCCAGAGGACGACCTGAAACTGCTGGATCGGGCGGCGGAGGCCTTCGCGGCGGCGCAGCTGGAGCGGAACTTCCGCACGCTGGGGTATTATAAAGCGGTACTTATATGAAATGGCGGACGGCCGCAGGGCATGGACGTGCGGCGTAGGGACAATACGGATTGCCACGTCGCTGCGCTCCTCGCAATGGCAAAGTTTGATGCTACAGTGCGCGTCAAGCGGGCGGGCAGAGGTGTCCCCCCCCCTACGGCATAGGCCGAATATGCGGCAGGCGTCGGCGGGGCAAATGCGCCGCGCAGGCGGCATTTTTTGAAATTTCATTGAAATAGCACAACATATTTTCGTTCCTGAGAGAGGGATATACATGAATACATTATTTGAAAAATCCATACGGACGCTGGAGCTGCCGGCGGTGCTTTCCATGCTGGCGGCGCTGGCGGTGAGCGACGCGGCCAAGGAAAAATGCCGCAGCCTTATGCCGGTGTGCGACCTGGAGGAGGCGCTGCATTTGCAGGCGGAGACCCAGAGCGCGCGGGAGCGGCTGGGGCTTATGGGCAGCCCCAGCTTTTCGGGCGTGAAGGACGTGTCGCGGGCGCTGAACCGCGCCGACCACGGCGGCGTGCTGAACACCCGCGAGCTGCTGGATGTGGCAGATCTGCTGACGGCCTCCAGACGGGTGTCGGAGTACGACAAGGATCGGCAGGGGGAGAAAACCGTGCTGGATCACCTGTTTTCCGCCCTGCATACCAATAAATTCTTGGAAGATAAGATCCACGGGGCGATACTGGACGAAGAGACCATTGCCGACAGCGCCAGCCCCGAGCTTGCCGACATCCGACGCAAAATGCGGCTGGCCTCCAGCAAGGGGCGGCAAATTTTGCAGCGCATCATCTCCTCCCCCTCCTACGCCAAGGTTTTGCAGGAGGCGCTTATCACCCAGCGGGACGGGCGATTCGTGGTGCCGGTGAAGGCGGAGTGCAAGGGGAGCATCCCCGGCCTCGTCCACGACATCTCCGCCTCGGGAGCGACGCTTTTCGTGGAGCCAATGGGCGTGGTGCAGGCCAACAACGAGCTGAAGGAATTGCAGGCGCGGGAGGAAAAGGAGATAGACCGCATCCTGCGCATCCTCTCCGGCGAGTGCGCGGCGCAGATGATGAACATTCTCTATGACTACGACATTCTGGTGCATCTGGACGTCATTTTCGCACGGGCGCAGCTGAGCTACCGGATGAACGCCGCCATGCCCCTTCTCGCCCGCAAGGGCGGCATCGTGCTGCGGCGGGCGCGGCATCCGCTGCTGGATCAGGCCAAAGCGGTGCCCATTTCGCTGGAGCTGGGGAATCAGTATGACACTCTGGTCATCACCGGTCCCAACACCGGCGGCAAGACCGTGACCCTGAAAACCATCGGCCTGCTGACCCTCATGGCGCAGTGCGGGCTGCAGATCCCCGCCGACGATGGGTGCAGGCTGCGGGTGTTTGACCGCGTGCTGGCGGACGTGGGCGACGAGCAGAGCATTGAACAGAGCCTTTCGACTTTCTCGGCGCACATGTCCAACACCGTGGAAATTCTGCGGCAGGCGGACGAGAACAGTCTGCTGCTCTTTGACGAGCTGGGCGCCGGCACCGACCCCGTGGAGGGCGCGGCGCTGGCCATTGCCATCATTCAGAACGGGCGCAGCAAGGGGTCGCTCATCGCGGCCACCACCCATTATGCGGAGATGAAGACCTTTGCCATGACCACGGCGGGGGTGGAAAACGCCAGCTGCGAGTTCGACGTGGCCACCCTGCGGCCTACCTATCGGCTGCTCATCGGCATCCCCGGCAAGTCCAACGCCTTTGCCATTTCACGGCGGCTGGGGCTGGACGAGGCGGTGATCCAGGCGGCCAAGGAGCAGATGGACAGCGAGTCCGTGCGCTTTGAGGACGTGCTGACCCAGCTGGAGGAGAAGCGGCAGCGGCTGGAGAAGGCGCAGAACGAGGCCGACCGCCTCTGGCAGCAGAGCCAGGAGGACGCCCGCAAAGCGCGGGTCTTCCGCGAGCAGATGGAAAAGGCCAAGGAAAACGCCCGCAGCAAGGGCGAAAACGAGGCCAAGCGCATCGTGCGGCAGGCGCAGCAGCAGGTGGACGAGATTTTCGCCGAGCTGGACGAGCTGCGCAAAAAAATGCAGCAGCAGGCGGACTTTCAGGCCGTCAACGACGCCAAGGTGTCCGCGCGGAAGCATCTCCACGCCGCCGAGGACGCCCTGCACCTGCGGGAGGAAACGCCGGAGCCGGCGACCCCCACCCGACCCATTGCGGCGGGAGATCTGGTGGAGCTGCCGGGGGTGCGCACCGCCGCCACGGTGCTGCAGGTCAGCGGCGACGGCAGCCTTGTTTTGCAGGCGGGCAAGATGAAAATGACCGCCAAGCCCGGGCAGGTGCGCCTGCTGGAGGAGCAGACGCGGCAGAAGGCGAAGCAGCAGGCCGCGCCGCGCACCACGCCGGCGCCGCAGCTACGGCTGGAGCGGCGGGCCTCCTCGGAGCTGGACATACGGGGCTACGAAACGCTGGAGGCCGAGAGCGTGGTGGAGAACTATCTGGACGCCGCCGTGATGGCCAAGCTGGAGACCGTGACCATTATCCACGGCAAGGGCACAGGCGCCTTGCGCAAGGCCGTGCACGAAATCCTCAAGCGCAGCAAGGTGGTGAAGAGCTTCCGGCTGGGGCGCTACGGCGAGGGCGAGGCCGGCGTGACGGTGGTGGAGCTGAAGTGACGGCGGTGGTGGAGCTGAAGTGACGGCGGCGGGAGCAAGCCGAAAGCCACAAAGAAAAAATAATAAGTGCATTGCGAGTCGGCGATATTGGTTGCCGGCTCGCAATGCTGTTTTTTTGGGGGGAGACGGATTGCCACACCGGCGTGCGCGCCGGTTCGCAATGACAGGGTTTGATGGTGCGGTGCATGGACGGCGGCGGGGTGAGGGGAGCGAATCGAGCGCCGCCAGTGGCGGAAGAAGCGAGATGAGCGAGTGGCCGCGGTCAAAATTTTAAGCGGCCGCCGTAAGGCAGCGCGAAAATTTTGGGCACCGCAACAGGATCACCCCGCCCTACGGAGGCTTGGGGGTGCGGCGCGGACGGGTCGTCGGGGACGCCGACCCCTACAAAGCCGGCAAAATGCCTGTAGGGCGGGGCCATGTGCCCCGCCGTTGGAGGTGCGGCGGTGGTCGGCGGCGGCACACATGGGTGCCGCCCTACAGGGGCATAACAGGAGGTGCGGCGCATCGGGCGGGGTAGAACCCCGCCCCTACGCATGACAGGAGGATTTTTATGAAATGTCATTCCGAGGAGCGCAGCGACGTGGGAATCCGTTTTCCCATATGGGAGTGCGGTGCGAGGATATTACGGATCGTCACACCGGTGTGCGCACTGGTTCGCAATGACAGTTTCTTTGCAATATTACAATAAAACAATATAAAATAAAAAGGGAAAGGCGCGCGGGGCGTCTTTCCCTTTTTATTTTATCACTCCGACAGGAGGATGCGGTCGGTGTCCAGCGCCTTGCCGGCGCCGACCTTGAACTGCGCCAGCAGGTCGTCCACGGTCATTTTGCTGCGCTCCTCGCCGGCCACGTCCAGCACGATGCGCCCGCTGTCCATCATCAGGGTGCGGTTGCCCAGCTCCAGCGCCTGGTGCATGTTGTGGGTGACCATGAGGGTGGTGATGTGGTGCTCCGCCACGGTCTGGCGGGTGATCTCCAGCACCTTTTCCGCCGTGGCGGGATCCAGAGCGGCGGTGTGCTCGTCCAGCAGCAGCAGCTTGGGCGGCTTGAAGGTGGCCATCATCAGCGTCAGCGCCTGACGCTGGCCGCCGGAGAGAAGCCCCACGGGCTGCTTCATGCGATCCTCCAGCCCCATGTCCAGCTGCGCCAGCTTATCCCGAAAGGCGGCTCTGTCCGCGCGGGTCATGTGCCCCAGCCAGCCGCCGGAAGGGGCGGCCAGAGCGAGGTTTTCCTCAATGGTCATGTGGGGTGCGCTGCCCCGCATGGGATCCTGAAACAGGCGCCCCATCTGGCGGGAGCGCTGATACTCGGGCTGGAAGGTGACGTTTTTCCCGTCCAGATAAATGCTGCCGCTGTCGGTGAAAAAGCTGCCGCAGATGGCGTTGAAAAGGGTGGATTTGCCGGCGCCGTTGGAGCCGATGATGGTGACAAAATCGCCGGCGGCCAGATGCAGGCTCAGATCCCGCAGCGCCACCTTTTCATTGATGGTGCCGGCGTTAAATGTTTTGGAAATGTGTTCGATCCGCAGCATATCAGCGTGCCTCCTTTCTCTGCGCCATGCGGCGGCGCAGCATGGGGAGCTGTTTTTTGAAGTACGGCGTTGCGATGGCCAGCACCACGATCACAGAGGACACCAGCTTCAGCATGAAGGCGGGCATATCCAGCCGCAGGGCGATGGTATACACCAGCCGGAAGGCGAAGGCGCCCACCACCATGCCGATGGCGCGCTTGAGGATGCTGCCCTTGCCCAGCAGCACCTGCCCCATGAGCAGGGAGGCCAGGGCGATGGTCACCATGCCAGTGCCGATGTCGATGCTGACGGACTTTTGGCTCTGCGCCAGCAGGCAGCCGGACAGACCCGTGAAGGCGTTGGCCACGCACAGACCCACGATGGTGGTGAAGGTGGGGTTGATGGAGGAGGAGCGCACCATGTCGGGGTTGTCGCCGGTGGCGCGGATGGCAAGACCCAGCCGCGTGCGCAGGAACAGTGCCAGAAACGCCACCACCAGCGCCACGGCCACCAGAGCCACCACCAGCTTATACTGGTCGGCCAGGAACGTGCCCTCCAGCAGCGCCTTGGCCTTGGTGAACACGGTCTCGGTTTTATTCATGTTCAGCAGGGAGGAGCCGTTCATGACGGCGATATTGATGGAGTAGAGGCCGGTGTTGACGATGATGCCCGCCAGAAGGCTGTCGATGCCCATTTTCGTTTGCAGCAGGGCGGTGATGAAGCCGGAGAGCACGCCGGCGGCCATGGCGGCCAGAATGGCCAGATAGGGATGCCCCGCGATGGCCACCGTGGCGCCTACGGCGGCGCCCAGAGTAAAGCAGCCGTCGGTGGACAGGTCGCAGACGTTGAGCATGGAGTAGCTCAGAAACAGCGCCAGCACCGTCAGCGAGCAGATAAGCCCCAGCTCAAGAGCGGTTTGGACAAGGGATAAGAAATTCATGGCGGGTCGTTCTCCTTTTTTGAGGGGATTTTGAGGGAGTGGCAAAGCGGAAAGTTGAAAGTGGAAAGTGGAAAGTTTTGGGGGTGCGGTGCGAAAAGAATACGGATTGCCACACCGGCGTGCGCGCCGGTTCGCAATGACAGGTTTTGGGGGATGCGGCGGGTGTCGGCGGCGGCACACATGGGTGACGCCCTACGGGAAAATTACAAAATATGCGTAGGGGCGGTGGCTCTGCCCCGCCCATTTCCCCGATACCGCAGCGTATAGGCAGGCGGGGTAGACCCCCGCCCCTACGCATAACAGAAGGCGCGATGCAAGGATATTACGGATTGCCACGGCCAGTGTGCGGACTGGCTCGCAATGACAGAGGTTTTTGACAGCATAAGTCCGCGGATCGGCGCGTGGGGGCAGGGTTTTTCGGCAGCATAAAAGGTCGGGGCATAAAGCCCCGACCTTTTGGGTCATTCAGCTATGGGAACTGCGGAAATGGGAATCAGATCAGTTCCTTTTTCTTGGCGATCACGGCGGTGCCGGTCAGCGCCAGCATGGCCAGACCCATGTAGATCACAACACCGGAATCGCCGGTCTTGGGATTGTTCACGATGGTCAGGCGACCCTGGGGCTTGGCATACTGCTCGCCCACAACGCCGTTCAGCTCCGTGGTGATGTACTCCATGAGGATCTCATCCAGAGGCAGACCGGTATCGAACTGCTCCTTGGCAGCGGCGAAGGCATAGTAGGTGTCGCCGCCGGCGGCCATGAAGTTATTGGTGATGACGGCATAGGTTGCATTGGGATCAAAGGCCTTGCCGTTGATGCTCTTGATGGTGATGCGGTTGATGGACTTGGGGCCAAAGTATTCAGAGCCGGGATATTCCTTGGCATTCTTGTCGTACTTGGGGGCAATGTTCAGCTCCACTTCCATGCCGGCAAACTGGGGGAAGCCGCCCACGGCCTCGGGGGTGCAGTAGGTGGACGCTTCCAGCGCCTCCAGCAACTCGCTGCCCTTGACGTACACCACGGCCAGAGTATTGCCGAAGGGAAGGACGGTGTTGATGTCCTTCTTGGTGATGTCGCCCTTCTTGATGGCAGCGCGGATACCGCCGCCATTGGTGATGGCCACGGCGTTGGTCATATCCACGGAGGGCGCCTTGGTCTTGATCGCCCACATCATGGCGTCGGTGATGAGGTCGCCCATATTGGTCTCCTCGGTGCGGTTGCCGGGAGCCTTGGCGCCGTTGAGATCCACAGCGCTCTTGGCAAACACTTCGCCGTATGCGGCATCAATGGGATCCATGATGGCCTTGGCGGCAGCGGCTACAGCGGCATCTTCCTTGGTATAGTCATACACGGTGACGGATTTGTCATCCTTCTTCTCCGTGTGCCAAATCGGCACCAGCTTATTCTCCTCGATCTTCTTGGTGGCGTTGTCAATGATGATAACGCCCACGTTGGCCAGAGCGGTGCCGGTGGACTGGATAGGCTCACCGTTGGGACCCTTGGTCATGACGGTGTGGGAGTGGCCGTCGATGATGAAGTCGATGCCGGTGGTATTCTTATACAGGTCATAGGAGGTGTT
>OLPA01002587.1_pt1 | contig 13291 bp, 9 predicted proteins | sample 1672811 | NCBI WGS metagenome assembly OLPA01 (sample SAMEA3136726, study PRJEB25190) | human gut metagenome | biome: human gut; feature: human-associated habitat; material: faeces | place: Austria | collected 2013
CCGGCCGCCGCCTTCTTCCAGTCTTCTTTTTTATGGCTCCACCATCTTCGATGTGTAAATCGTCTCATCTGTGTCGTTAAGCACGATTTCAAATGTAAAGTAACACGGGTTTCCTTCCGGATTCATCAGGTTCATCTGCACGTCTTTTTTGTCTGCCTCAATCGTAATGGACGGATAGCCCGGTATCCGGATTCCTGTCGGCTTTTCCCCGGTATCGTCTGCCGTCTGGGTCTTCGCATTTGGATCCAGATCCGGCTTAAATGCCGAATCTGAACCTCCTTTTAATTTCATGAAATAAATCAGTCCCGCAATGATGACCGCACACAGACAGATGATAATGACAATAAATATTTTATTTTTTCCTGTATGTTCTTTCATCTGTTTCCTCCTACTCAAATGTAATATCTACATTCAGATTGCTGAGTTCATATCGATCCGGTCCTACTCCATGTGCATCAAATTCCAGCGTCAGACTGTCCACATCAATCTTGCTTCCGGTCGTAAGTGTATATTCACAGGTAATCGTTTTACCGTTTTTCTTCTTCAGATCCTCCGTATTTTTCTTCCACTCTGTGTGATCCTTATTATCGGATTTCGTATGGTAGGAAATTCTCAGATCTGAATAACCATCTTTTACCATTTTAATCTTGTAACTAATCCTAATCCTCATCTTTGAATAATTCTGATGTACTGCATTATAGGAAATATTCTTCATATTCAAATGATATCTTGCCGGATTCAGTCCACTGTCTCCGGTTGTCTTTACAGAAGTCTGATTACCGTCTACATAATAAGTAAATCTGGTATACTCATGTTTATCTGTCACACGATATGTATTGCCGGAATTTGATGGTCTGTAAGAATATTTTTGGTTCGCTTTCCAGCTTGCGTATAAGGTAATATTTTTTGCGTCCTGAAGCTGCAGCTCTTTCGTACTCATGTCAAATGCTGTGTTGGCTCCTTCTTTTTTCCAGCCTTTGAACTCCCAGCCGTAACGAGTCGGATCTGACGGGAACTGGTACTTATCACCGTATTTGGTCTTTCTAACTGTCTTCGCTCTTCTGTCACCATAGTCAAATGTAACATTGTACACATTTGCCTCCCATTCCGGATAGAGTGTCACAACGCCTCCATTCACATCGGTCAGCTTCGACACCTTCTGTCGGTCAGAGTAATAAGTCTTCTTGCCCTTCTTATCCACGGTGTACCATCTCTTAAAGGAGTGGCCTTTGCATGTAAATCTGCATTTTGGAAGTGTTACATTTTCCGTGTAATTGACCGTCTTGGCTGCCATGGAACCTTTTGCCTCCGTACCGCTTAAGATAAATGTAATCTGATATGTATTCTCTCTCCAGTTCGCCTTATACTCCCGTTTTTCTATAGAGCCCTGTTTTACAGACACATTGTCACTTACTCCTGTAATTTCGGTTCCACTCCAGCCTGTAAATGTATATCCGGCGCGGACTGGATTTTTCAGTTTAAATACGGTGGTGTCCACGTTGTAAGTCGTCGGATTCTTCTCCCCGGACTTCATGCTTCCGCCATTTAAGTCATAAGTAATCTGGTATGTCTCCCGCTCCCATATTGCTGTGTAAATATGACTTTCTGCCGGCATAGTCGTCGGAAGGTTATCGACTTTCTTGCCATTCTTACTCCAGTTTTTGAAAATGTATCCTTTTCTTGTCGGATTTTCTGGTGTATTTATCTTGTCACCATAATTTCCTTTGATTGGCTCAATCGTTGTTCCTCCGCCTGTCTTGAACTGAAGTGTGTATTCCATCTTCAGCCACTGTGCCTTATAGGTAAGGTCTTTATCCGGTATCGTCATTTCAACGTCTTTGTCCCAGCCAAGGAACTGGTATCCGGTTCTTGCCGGCGCTTTCGGCACTGTGATATTCGCACCATAGCGTCCGGTCACGACAATCTTACTGTCGTCCTCGCCCTTTTCTGCAGCGAATGTTCCGGAATTTGCGTCAAATGTGACTGTATGTACCTTTCTCTTATAGTAGTACTTCACTGTCGTCTGTCCGTCTCCGGAAATGGTAACTTTCTCTGTCTTTGGTTCCTCGAAGCCTTTATATTTCATGACTTCTGGTGTCACTTCGCTATCCACAGCCGCCCGTGCATGACTGCTTTCTTTCAGCGTATAACCATCACCTTGTACATTTTGCTGATAATGTTCTACTACATAGTTGACAATGTTTGCTTCCCATTTTGCATAGAGTGTCAGATCCTGATCCGGCATATTCGCTTTGTACTCTTTCGTACATTTTGCATCTGTATACCAGCCTGCAAATGCATAACCGGCTCTTGTCGGCTTCGGTATGGACATTTCATATCTTGCTTCTACCGTCTTATCTGTCTTACCATCGTAGTTCTTAAGCGTCAGCGTATGCACATTTCTTGTGTAACGGTAAATGACCGTTGTTCTTCCATCACCTTCGACTGTCACCTGCTGTTTCTTCGGTGCTGTAAATCCATCAAAGTTCTTTACTTCCGGTGTGACAACCGTATCCGTATCGGCATTGAAGTTCTCCTGTGCTCCCAACGAATATCCGTCATCATTGGCATTTTGCAGACAATGCTTGATTGTGTAGTTTACACTCTGCACATCCCATTTTGCATAAAGTGTGATGTCACGTGCCGGAACCACTCCGTCAAATGCTTTTTTAAACTCTGCGTCTGTATACCAGCCTGCAAATGCATAACCGGCACGATATGGTTTTTCCTCCCATTTCTCACCATATGCAAGTTCTTTTGTCTCGCTGTCATTACCGTTATTGTAATGGATCGTTACCTGATGACGGTCACGCGTATATTTGTAATCTACATACGTAACCTCTCCATCGTCTACCACATCATAGCTAACCGGCTTTGGTGCTGTAAATCCTTCATACGCTTTTACTGCCAGCGTAAGATGTTCTCCTGTTTTAGCTGTGACAGTTTCTGTCTCTGCCAAATCATACTGCTCTGAATTGCCAATGGACTGTTGATAATGTCTCACCTGATAAGTCTTCATTCCGGCTTCCCATTTTGCATAGAGTGTCAGGTCATGTGCCGGCATGGTCGTCTGTACGTACGACTGTGTCAGTGCTTCGTCTGTGTACCAGCCTGCAAATGCATAGCCTGTCCGCGACGGAGTATTTGTAATATCTGCCTCATAGCGGACTTTTGAAGTCTTGTTATCTTCTCCATTGTTCAGGACATAAGTCAGATTGTAGCTGTTCCGCGTATAGCGATACCAGATATCCGGTCCGCCCCAGCCATTTACCTGTCCTGTTTTGGCCTCCGGTGAAGTAAATCCTTCATACTGTTTTGGCTGCGGAGTCACTTCTGATTCTGTCAGGCCGCTTAATACTTCTTCGTCCGTTAGTCCAAAGTAAGAACCATCTACAGATTCTTTATAATGATAGACAGTATAGCTGCTCATCACCGGTGTCTGTTTTGCATAGAGCGTCAGATCTTTGTCCGGCATGGTTCCATCGAATTGATTCTTGAAATCCTTATCTGTATACCAGCCTTCAAAGAGATATCCTTCCCGGATCGCTACTTCTGTAATTGCCGCACCAAATGGCATTCCGAATCCTTCCATATTATTTTCATCGGCCCCTCGGTCTACCAGCTTTAGCTTATGGATATTTCTCGCATACTTGTACTCAATAACTGTGTTGCCGTTTCCGTCCACTGTCGTGGTCTGTGCTGCTGGTGAAGTAAAGCCTTCGTAACGCTTCACGTCCGGCGTCACTTTATCTTCCGGATATGCCGCAAAGACTTCCTCTTCATATAAGATATATGAATTTTCTTCCTCAACCGGTTTATCTAAGTCCGGATACTCTTCTTTATCTCCACCCGGATTTTCTTTTTCTGCATCTGGTAATTTTTCCATTAGATGCCGGACTGTATAGTTGACTTTCTGCTTCTCCCATTTTGCATAGACCGTCATATCTTTTGCCGGCATCGTCTGGCCAAATGCGTTCTCACATGCCTCGTCTGTATACCATCCTTCAAATACATAGCCTTTTCTTGTCGGCATCGGTGATGCAATCTTGTCACCATATCTTGCCGTCACTTCTGTCTGGTCTGATTCTCCGCCTTTTGCATCGAAGGTCAGTTTGTACTCATTCAGATCATAGTACACTTTCAGTACAAGACTGCCATCTGCCTTGATCGTTCCCTTCGGCAGTTCACCTTTTAAGTGATAGACTTTCTCGTCAAAATCTGCTGCTTTTGCTGTGACTTCCTCTCCCATCTGTCCGGTCAGAGTTGCAGTCTCACTTAAGCTGTATCCGCTGTTATCCGTATTCTGCACGTAGTATTTCACGGTATAAGTAATGCCTTCCAGTGCTTTCCATTTTGCAATGTAGGTCTTATTCTCAGATGGAACTTTCTTTGGAACCCCAGCGCCTTCTTCGTCCTCCCAGCCAAGGAATTCATATCCCGGTCTGTAGACTGCCGGTGTCGGCATCATGGTTCCATATCGGTAATTTCCGTCTGCGATTACTTCTGTCTCCGTTCCATTCTCCGTCTCTTTTTCGGACTTGAATGTCTGTGTATATTTATTTCTTGCATAATAGTAATTGATGACCAGGCTGCCGTCTGCTTTTACAGTCTCCGTAAGCTGCGGCGGTGTTACAAATCCCGTACGCTCTTTTGGAACCGGGCTTACTTCCTCTTCCGTCCTGCCACTCATTTTGACCGGAGTCTGTGCTTCATAGGTTCCATTTGTTCCTTCTATATAATCTACGACTGTATAACCCACATCGGCTGCTTCCCATTTTGCATAGACAAGTCTGTCTTCTTCCGGCATGGTTTCCGGAATTGTGTATGGAATGGTAAGATCCATGTCCTCATACCAGCCGGCAAATGTGTATCCGAGTCTTACCGGATCTTCCGGCTTCTTGATCTCTGCGTTATATTTTCCGGTAATTGCATCGACGAAAGATCCGCCATTACTCTGGAATGCAATATAGTAACCATCTCGCAGGCGGTCCCAGTGAAGCTTGATCTTTCTTGCACATGGCTTTGTATTAAAGGTACCTTCCTGGTTTTTCCATGTAATGATCATCTCACCGTCCTGCTCCGGCTCATCACCTGGATTTACACGGATAATATTGGTCGCCGGATCATACGTAAACGCACTGTTCGTCATGGAAATGTTGAAATACTTTGTATCATCTTCGTAAATCTTCTCGTAATATTTTCCGTCGTCCAGTCCGGTCTTCATATCCATGTACTGCATCTTGAAATATTCATCCGGGATCTGAACCGACTGAATCTCCCGCTTCATATTAATCTCGGCAACCTTATCCTGGGTATAAGCAAAATCCAGTACATTTTCCAGAACACCTACCCTATAAAGCGGCCACTCGTTCTCGTAAAGTGTCGGATTATAGGTAAATGCATTGGACAGTGCCTGTGCCTCGAACTTCACTTCCAGATAAATACCGATTTCCAGATACATAGCTCCCATAGCACGGCTGCTTCGTCCTGCCGATGCCGTATACTTCAATTCGTAGTAGAGGTAACCCCAGACCTGTGCATAACCGCCCACATCCGCCGAGATACCGACACTGGCGATGGACGTTGATAATAATCCCACACGCACCGTCAGTCTCACACCGGCTTTGATGCCAAGAGTTCCCATAGCATATGCCGTAAATTCATACTGCTCCTCTACCAGATCTATCGTATCATTGGTCGCTGTCCGCTCTTTGACCCGTACACAGAAGACATACTCTTTCGCATTCTTATACCAGTACGTCATTCCGATGGAAATGTTCACATTTGCGGAAACAACGAATTCCAGCTTCACCTGAATATCAATGATCAGAAGCACACGGAAATGCTGGTCTACCAGTGGACGCTTGTAGATTTCCACCCAGTCTGCCTCGTCTGCCAGAAGTTCCGAGTACCTCTCTGCCAGAGACTTGGATACGGATATTTCATCTCCGCCACTGACGAGACCTGATGCAGAATTTAGATAATCCTCGCCATTCTCCATCATATTTTTCAGCTCTTCGGTAATCTTGTTGACACCTTTTCGTAATTTCGAACTGGAATCAGATACTGGGTTTCCAGTTTCTGCAGTCTTGAAGTTGACATTCAGTCCGATTCCTGTGTATTCATATAATTCCAGAGATGCCGTTACGCGGTAATCTGCAATGTACGGAATAAATCCCCATGTTTTCCACACGGCTGAACCGTCCACATCGATGGATACTCGCACTTCCTGTTCAAATGTCGCCGTGATCATGATCTCGATGTCTGCGCCCCGGTTCACATGAACTGTAATCGGCACGCCGATCTCCAGTGCAAGCCTTAGTCCACTCACATCTCCGTCAAAATGTTTTAGTGTCGTGCCGAGATTTGCTTTTACCGTCGGTACTCCTAATTCCACACGGGAACCGCCTGCGGCTCTTGCCTTTCTCAACTGGCCATAGCCCTGGCTCTGAACCATGATGTCTGCATTCATATCTTCCTTGAGAGATTCCTGAAGCTCCTCAAAAGATTCTGTCTCCATTGCCGCGTCGGCAACTCTTTCTGCCACATCGGATGCAAATCCGCTGTCTACTGCCTGTGTCTCAATATCCTCTTCCAGCGCCTGCACATCGGTATCTTCCAGAAGCTCCTCCCCTTCTACATTTTCCTTTTGGTACACATCCATGGTCTGGCGCATATCTTCTTCGCTCACAGGCATATAGCTTACTATGTATCTTTCTCCTGATAACAGAACACTCGTAATCTCTCCATAGAGAGACACGGTTCCGCTTCCATTTTCTCCCATTGTACCTGTGTAAATTGCCAGATAATCGCCCTCATCTACGGTTGTCTCACTGTCCAGATCCATAGCCCGGCTCATAGCATCATCACCAAAGGTCAGGTCACTGACATTAATCGTTACACTGTTATTATCCGGGTCACCGTCCTGATCTTTGTCCATAGAAAGCGGCAGCACATCCGGCATAAAGAGCACGTCTTCCGGTCTGGATCCACGATATGTATACTTGTCCCCATCCGCTCCTGTAATCTCGATAAATGACACATCACTGTTGTCACCAGAGGACATATCCATGGTCGGGATCACATCACCGGAATAAATTGCGACCTGGTCGCCGACTTCTAACTGCTTCTTATAAGTAAATGTTCCGGTCGTATCACTGCCTTCTTCGGTCAGGGAACCGTCTGTTCCAATCGTCATTGCCGCAATTGAAACTTCCTCTACTTTCTTTCCATTTACAGTCAGATTAGAAAGCTCTTTCTTATGAATATACCTGATCTCTTTATTTAACTCTACATTTTTGACTTCTTCGCGGTAGACCGTAAAATCATAGACACGGATCGTCGGGTCAAATCCTGTAAAATATAACGCCTTTTCCTGAAGCTCCAGCTTATAGGCTGCCCCCGGTGTCCATCCGTTCGGATTGCTGATCGTAAATGTATGGTCTGCTCCTTCGGTCACATCTACCGTAACCGTTTCGGAAGAATCTGTCACGTTTTTTATCGTGAAATTTTTCCGCACCTGGTCAGGCGTCATAGCAACACTTGTATCCGTCACCGGAATCGTAAAATCTGCTGCCACATCATTTGCTCTGGCATAAGTCGCCATGGACACTTCTTCCATCGGCTGGTTGTCTGCATAAGAGGCATACAATGTCACATCACTCAGAAGACGATCCTTACTGTCCACATATCTGGTGCATGCTTCATCGTAACACCAGCCAAGAAATGTACTGGACTTTTTCACCGGTGCCGGCAGATCTTTCAGAATAGTTCCTGCCTGGTACTGCTCCTGTGTTACTGTGATCATCTGATCTGCCTTCTGCGGATTCTTCTTCGTGATAGTTCCGCCATTTGTCTCATATGTAATGTTGTACGCTGTATCCTGAAATGCAATGTCAAAAGTCAGGTGATCTGTATAATCACCTGTATAGTTCGGTTTGTCCAGAATGTTGCAGTTATATTCCTGCTGCTTATGGCTCTCATCTTTTGTAAGACTTGCGACAACCGAACCATTTTCCAGTGCCGAACCACTCTGCGGATTTCTCAGTTCATATGCAAGACTATGTAATCCACTCTTTAATTTCCAGTCATTTTCAGACTGGACTGTCACGCTCACATGATCCTTGTCATATAATCCACCTGCATCCGCTTTTATCGTAAGCTTATCCCCATCCGCATTGACCGTCTGTGGAATATCCACATAGTAGTAGCGTTCCGTCCACTTTGCATAGAGGACAACACTGCCGGAATGATCCGCAGTGCTAAGCGAAGTAACCGGCTCTCCGTTAAACTCCTCATTATCATACCAGCCGGCAAATTCATATCCCGCTTTTGTGATCTGCTCCGCTCCCGGAAGCTCTGTCACCGGCTCATCGTAATTAGACGGAGCCGTGTAACCTTCCGCAAACGTTCCTCCATTTTTCTTATAGTCAATGCCAGATTCCTTCCGCGCATTCGACCCCTGAGACGTTCCTTCCTCCGAATGCATAACCGGATTCTGCGTATTCGCATCTTCAGCAAATGCTGCGACCGGCACTGATGTTGCAAACAGCACCGCGCTCAAAATCATACTGACCAGACGTTTCTTCATATGTATTATCCCTCCTCATTTTTTTCTCAAAAATAAGTCTCTATACATATTGTATCAAAAAAAATACATTCCTCACATGCCCGTTGAAAGCCCAAAAAGTGCCTGTTTTACAATTCCTTTTGTAAAACAGACACTTTTTCGTATCCTGTTATTCTATTGATTTACGAATTCTTTAATCTTATCGCGTTTATCAATCTGTAGTTTTTCCAGAATTCCGGAAACATAATGCTTCACCGTATTCACAGACAGTCCCAAATGTTCTGCAATCTCCTGGTTCGTCCAATCACGGCACGCCAGCATGGCTATGGAAAATTCCAGCGGGCTCAGAAGATCCGTCACTGCCTTTTGCATCTTGGGATTGTGAATCTTCATCCAGCCACGGCTGAATGCAAGTACACCATCTACAAGCTTCTTGTACATTTCCGGCTCTTTTTTCCGGATACAGACTTCCAAAACTCCCTGCAGCAGACCATGATACTCGATAAATGGTTCCATGAATTTGTCAAATCTTGCCCACTCCCATGCCTGGCTCACCGTCTGAATCGCCTCTTCTTGTTCTTTCAGATTGATCTGACACATTGCCTGCACACAGCCCAGATAAATCATGGAGATCGGGTATACTCCGTCTGCCATCAGAAATGCACCCTGCACAACACCTTTTGCCTTAGCATAATCCTGTCTTAGATAAATCTCATGCGCCAAAAGGCTCACCGCAAATAACCGCTGTCCGATTGGCAGATACGGAATGTACTGCTGAAGCGGCGGTGTTCCTTCCTCCGGCGGTATATGAAGAAATATGCTGATTACATAAAATGCGAACAGGCAGGCCGCTTTTACATTCACAGGTGCATCCTCCTGCATTGCCTGGGTCAAACACTGATGTACATCTTCCCTTGTACGCTGTGCTGCCTGAGGATCTCCAAGTGTAAGATTCGCAAATGTGTAAAGCATATCCGCCGATAGCCGGAGCATCACATCATCGTGATCCAGATAATCTTTTACCGTCTCCACACATTTTTCCGCCTGCGCCGAGAAGAAATAATATTCTCCCTGTGCAATCTGCGCCAGTTCCTTATCTTCTATTTTCTCAATTGCTTCTGCTGCTTTTCCCGATTGAAAGGCACTTCCAGCTGATATAACCTTTATCAATGAAACTTTTCTACATAATAATTCTGTATATCTGTTAAAATATACGCCTCATAATATTCTACCGGAATCTCCTGATTGTCTTCCAGACAATAGGAAATCGCTTTAATTCTCAATAAAGGCTGACTTTCGTCCCGTTCCAGTAACCTGCTCACCGACACATCTGCTGTTGTAGCTTCCAGTGTCTGTCTCACCCGGTACATATATGTCCCATAGAATGAACCAAGCACTTCATATAAAGACCGGTTATTGAAGTCAAAAAAATCTAACTTTTCAAAGTTTTTCAAGTTTACTTGTTTTCCGGATTCCAGTTTTTGGAGTACTATACACTTCATATTATATAACGAGTTAACCCGCGAGTAAATTCCATTACGTTGCGTAAATGCAATTATTCAGAAGGAGCGATTTGTATAGCGCTGACATATAAGCAGGGCAAGCAGATTCAGGCGCTGCGGGGCAGGAATCTGGGCTATCGGGCGATTGCGGCACAGCTGGGAATCAGTCGCGATACGGCTCGAAATTACTGTGTCGCGCACCAGCTGTCCGTGGTACGCGCTGGGACGGATTCCAAATCTCCGAAAGCCTGCCTGTGCTGCGGCACGGAGCTGGTACAGCCCAGCCGTGGACGCAAGCGAAAATTCTGCTCGGACGCGTGCTGCCGGAAATGGTGGTCGGAAAACCCGCAGGCGATTCGGCAAAGCCCGGAGGCGCTCTACGAAAGCACCTGCCTGAATTGCGGGAAGGTGTTCACGGCCTACGGAAACAGTCACCGGCGCTACTGCTGCCACCCATGCTATATCGAGCACCGATTTGGAAGCTGTGCCCCGGAATGATAAATATGCCTGCATCCGCTTGACTTTTTGCGCCTTCAGAGTGATGAATGGCATACCGAATGAAAAGGAGGCGTGAATATGAAATTCATCACGACCGCACCCGACCGGTGCACGCTGGTCAAGGCCATTGCAGAGCACACCGGCATGGAGCCGAGCTACATTGGCCCGCCCACATTCAACTACACGGTGGGCACGATTACCATTGACCGCGAAGGCTATGTTGACGTGCCGGACGAACAGGCCGCCGATTTGAAAGCCTTCCTGATCGCCAAGGGCTGGATGGAGCCGGAACCCGAACCGGAACAGCCGCGCATCCAGATTGGCGTACCGGCGAAAGATCTGACGGTAGCGAACGTCACAAACCTGATTTACATGCGCTACCTACAATATTGGCAAACGACCAGCCGGTTACAGTTTTTTTCGACAGATCTTTGGAACGCGACAATTGACAGGATGACGGTCAATCTGGACGACAGCGTGAAGGTGGCATTCCGAAATGGGATAGAGATTACGGTTTGAGAATGGATGTCGGATTGCGTTTGCTGTAAGATGTTCGGAGGTTCCATAACTCATTCCACTTGGAATTCCTTATGAAAATAATTCCTTGAGTGCCGTTTTTTCTGCACTCTGTTTTCGATTGCCCAAAAATGTTGCGGAAAAAGGTGCTGCCTCTCATGGCCTGCTTTAGCCATTTTGAGACAGCACCTTTTTGTCTACAGTTTGAAAACCCAGCAAACGTTGGTTTTTTCTTTTTTCCTTGTATAATCAGGAAAAAACGATCTCCATAGGCGGATCGTCCACATTGGATATTTTCGTCCTATCCGCTTATTTTTATGACACGAATTATGACACGCCGTGCCTCTTCGTTTTTCTGCGTTCACAACCGCTTCCCCTTACAGGGTCTCCGGATCGATAATGCCTACAATGGTGATATCACTGGGCGGTGGATCATCCCGATCCAGCATGAGCGCGGCCTCCTTGCGCCCGATCATGTAAACGACATCGCCGATTCCTGCCTGACGGGTTCCGTCGCAGGCGACCAACAGCCCTTTTTCCTGCCCGTTGACGATCTGCCGAACGACGAGCAGCTTGATTCCGCTCAAAGAAGGCGTCTTGACCGTACACACCACGGAGCCGACAACTTTGCCGATATTCACGCCTATACCTCCTAATGACAGTGGACGGTTTGCCCCTGCCAGCTATAGGAATCAATCACGCCGCAGATGGTAACGCTGGCGATGAGCTTGGTATCGCCCATAATCATCTGCGCCGCGCCGCCGTCGTTGTTGACCAACACAATGTCGCCAATACCAGCATCGGCGGCATCCAGTGCAATCAGTTCTTCCCCCGTGGGCTGCCCGTCAAGCGTCAAATGGCGAACCCGCAGCAGCTTCATCCCCACATATTTCTCGTATTTGATGGTGGATACCACCGTTCCCGTGACCCGTGCAATCTTCATCGCTCATCGCCTTTTCTGTATTTGCGTTCGCCGAGGATATCCACAAAATCCACAATGCCGATGATGGAGCTGTCTACCGGTTTATTGGTGGTCAAATCCGTCTGTCGGGATGAGCTTCCGCCCGCCCACATGACGATTTCGCCTTCTCCCGCGCCTACGGTATCGACCGTGATGAAGGGTGCGCCCTTCTCTTCAAACGTATCCATATCAATCGGCACAGCTACCAGCAACTTCAGCCCCTGAAGGCGTTCGCATTTGCGGGTACTGACCATGCTTCCGATTACTTTTGCCAACTGCATGCTACGATCTCCTTTGCCTTGTCGTAGGTGCGCGCGCCGCGCATATCGATGGAATCCACAATGCCATAGATGCTGAAATCGGACGCAACCTTTTTGGTGGTGTCGGATTGGCGCGCTGAGCTTCCGTATGCGCAGAACACCAGATCGCCTTCGCCCGCGCCGACGTCGTCTACACAGATCACGTAATCGTCCTTCATTTGCAGCGTTTCAAGATCGACCGGCTGCACGATGAGCAGCTTGGCCCCCCGTAGCGAATCGCACTTGTTCGTGCTGACGACATTGCCTGTCACACGGCCTACCAGCATGTTGATTCCTCCGCTCAGTCGTCCACCGCGCGGGTGCTGTTGCGAACGATCAGCTTGCCGCCGATGTGCATGTGCATGCCCGGCCAATCCAGATTCTTGATGCGTTTGCGGATCAGATCCACCGCCAGTGTGCCCATCTGGGATCGGGAAATGCGCATTGTGGTCAGCGCGGGCATGGTCACCGCGCTGAAGGGAATATCGTCAAAACCGACGATGGAAATGTCCTCGGGAATGGAATAGCCCGCCTCCCGAATGGCCTTGATCGCGCCGATGGCGACGGTGTCGTTGTCGGCGATGGCCGCGCCGTGCGGCACATATTCTCCGCTTTTAATCAGCCGCTTCATATCCTCAAACGCGCCGTCCACGGTGGGCTTGAGCATGATGGGTTCAGACGGCTCCAGCCCCAGACGGTGAAGCTCCTGCAAATAACCCTCGTAGCGCTCGTCGCAGTTGTTGACCGGCTGGGTGAACTTGTAATACTGGATTTCGCGGTGCCCCAAACTGTACAGATACCGCACGAGTTGCGCGGTCAACTCCCGGTTCGCCATCACCACGCTGTCCACGTTCTCCAAGAGGATGTTGTTATCCAGCACCACGAACGGCACGGTGAACAGCTTAAAGAGCTCGTAATCCGCCTCGCGCAGTTCTGTGCCGATCAG
>OLPA01002588.1_pt1 | contig 13290 bp, 10 predicted proteins | sample 1672811 | NCBI WGS metagenome assembly OLPA01 (sample SAMEA3136726, study PRJEB25190) | human gut metagenome | biome: human gut; feature: human-associated habitat; material: faeces | place: Austria | collected 2013
CTGTGCGGCGCACTCACGGATCATGGTGTACATATAGGCGAGCAGGCCGTCCATTTTGTTCTCATAGCCGAAGCCGTTGGCCTTGGCCCAGAACTCCGAGGGCGTGTAGCCGAGGGAGGGAATAAAGGCATAATCCTCCATATCGGTGGTGCAGAGGGTCTTATCAAAGTCGTAAAGGAACGCGACGATAGGGCGTTTGGTCATGGTGTCCTCCTGTGAAAAAAGCGGCTCGGAGAGAGCCGCTCTTTTGAAGTGCGTTTTATTCTTCGCCGTGGTAGTTGCGGCCGAACTTGAGGTCGCTGAGCTTGATGGCGCGGGTCGCGGAATCGAGGAAGGGATTGCCCTCCTCCGGCTCCTCGGGCGCTTCCTCAGCCTCCGGCTCGACCTCCGCCGCCTTCGTGAGGTCGGGGAGCTTGAAGGAATCCATGATGCTCTTTTCGATCTCGCTGACGTCGGCGGCGGGCTTGGCGAGCTCCAGCGGAGCCGCGGGGGCGAGGTCCGCTTCGGGAAGCTCCTCGAGGAGCTTCATTTCACGCTCGTAAAGCTCGCGCACGCGGGCGAGGAAGTCTGCGGTCTCGGCCTTGGCGGCGGTCAGGCGGCGCTCCTCCTGCGCGACCTCGTCGCGCAGCGCGCCGATCTTGCGGTTGGCCTCGCTTTCGGCGTTTTCGAGCAGGGACTTTTTCTTCTCCTCCGCCTCGGCGACCATGCTGTCTGCCATCTTCTGCGCGGTCAGCAGCGCGGCGCGCATGGCGTCCCGCGCCGCCGCGAGGTACGTCTCCGGCCGCGCCTCCACCCGCCCGCCGCGCGCGTCAAGCGCGTACTCCTGCACGCGGCAGGAAATCAGCTCCATTTCCGGCGTAAACACGCACGCCTTGACGGACGTGGTGCCCACGTCCAGCGCCGCGATGCAGGGGCGCACGGTCAGGCCCTCCCTTCGCTGCCGAAGATGCGGATATGGTCCATCGTCTCCTGCTTGACCGCCTCGGTCACGAAGGGCATGAGTTCGAACGCGCCCGTGCGTTCGGTGAAGTGGGCGTTGGCGGCGCGGGCGGCGGCGAGGTTGTTGTGGGTGAAGATGTTGATTTTGGAGATGCCGCCCGCCACGCACGCGCGGAACTGCTCCTCCGAAAGGCCGCTGCCGCCGTGCAGCACCAGCGGGCAGGGGCAGACGGCCGCGATGGCGTGCAGGCAGTCAAGGTCCAGCCGGGGCGCCTTGGCATATACGCCGTGCGCCGTGCCGATGGCCACGGCCAGCGCGTCGCAGCCGCTCTCGGAGGCGAAGCGCAGGGCGTCCTCCGGCCGGGTGTAGACGGAGCGGGCGATGTCCTCCTCGGCCGAGCCGTTGGAGCCCACATGGCCGATCTCCGCCTCCAGCGAGCAGCCCGCGGCATGCGCCTTTTTCGCCATTTCGCGGATGCGGCGCACGTTCTCCTCAAAGGACAGCATGCTGCAATCGTACATCACGGAGGTGAAGCCCAGCGAAATGGCCTCCTCCACCAGCTCCGGGGTGAAGCCGTGGTCGAAGTGCACGGCCACCGGCACGCTCGCGCGGCGGGCGATGCCCAGCATCATGTCGGCGTAGTCCGGCAGGGACGCGCCGGGCAGCAGGCTTTCCCCCGGCCCGATGATGACCGGCGAGCGCAGCTCCTCCGCGGCGGCGATGATGCCCCGCGTCATCTCCAGGGTGACACAGTTGAACAGGCCCACGGCGTAGCCGCCCTCGCGGGCGCCGGAGAGAATGGTTTTGAGATTGACGAGCATACTGCAATCCTCCTTAGTAGTCGATGGTCACAAAGCGTCCGCTCTGCGCGGCCTCCCGCGCCGCGAGGCACACCGCCGCGCTGCGGAGCCCGTCGGTCAGGTCCGAGCGGGAGGGCTGGCCGTCCATCACGCGCAGGAACTCCAGCGCCAGCGCCTCGTCGCCGCCGAAGTGGTTGCCGTTTGGAAAGCAAAACTGCCGCGTGACGGTCTGGGGGGTGAGGTAGCGGTCCTCGCGGATCTGGGCCGTGTAGAAGTCAAACTCCGCGCTGGCGTCGGTGCCGATGAGCCTCGCGCCGCGGCGGCCCGCGCCTTTCTTGACGGTGAAGTTCTGGCTGTAGGTGACGATCATGCCGCTTTCCATGGTCAGGATCATGGCCGCGCCGTCCTCGTTGCCGGTATCCTTCGCAAAGCAGCAGGCGTCGCCCTGCACGTCCTCCTTGAGGATGCGGCCGACCACGTAGCTGCTCTCGCGGCAGGTGCGGTAGTCCGGGCAGTCCGGGCAGCGCAGGCCCGCCGGACGGTCGCCGCGGTAGTAGAGCTTGGCGGTGGCCGCGCACACGGATACAGGCGTTTCCCCGGTCAGGAAGCGGATGTAGTCCACGTCGTGCGTGGCCTTCTGCAGAAACAGCCCGCCCGTCTGCGCCGGGTCGCGGTACCAGCTGTGGTAGTAGACGCTGCCGTAGGGCACGTTGTTGACCGCCTGCACCATGGTCAGCCGGCCCAGGCTGCCGCTGCGCACGAGCTTTTCCATTTCAAGGGTGATGGTGGAAAAGCGCAGCGGAAAGCTCACCACCACGCGCTTTTCGCGCCCCAGACCCGCCTCGCGCAGCGCCTCGTACTGCTCTGGGCTGATGCACACGGGCTTTTCCAGAAACAAGGGCATGCCCGTTTTCAGCACCCGGCAGGCCAGGGGCGTATGCAGCGGGCAGCGCGTGCCGATGAACACGCCGTCGAGATCATCGCAGGCGAGCAGCTCCTCTGCGTCCTCATACCAGCGCGTGTGCGCAAAGTACGGGTCGTCCTTCATTCCCGGCGCGATCTGCGCATGGCGTGGATCGGCCACGGCGGCCACGCAGATGTCCGCCTCCAGCGCGCGGAAGGCCTTGAGCATGGTTTCGGAGCGAAGGCTGAAGCCGATAAAACCGATTCGCTTCATCACGGAAGCCCTCTCTTTCCATTGCGTTTCTTCTTAATAGGGGAGGATGGGGGAAAGGCCAGCTAATAATTAAGTGATTATTAGTAAAAGCCGGGCGTGGGCGCCCCTTGCGGGGCAATCGGGAAAAACATGATTTCGAGCTTCTTTTACGCTTGACACCAAAAGGATTTGCTGTTATAGTATAGGCAACGGATGATTTGCAGAACCATTTTGCCACAAGTGCCTAATAAAAGTCAAGTGGTTCGCAAAATACGCGTCATCAACAAATTTTATTAGCTAATAATTATCGTCAGGAGGATGCGGTATGTCTGGACAGACCGGGGTCCCACGGGCCCACTATTTTTCCAAAGAGCCGAAGGAAAGTCTGCTGGTCCGGTTCTCTACGGCCGCCAGGAAATACTGGTTCATCTACCTCCTGGCCATTCCCGGCCTGCTGTTTTTGCTGGTGTTCAGCTACGCGCCCATGTACGGCGTGGTGCTGGCGTTCAAGGACTTCAAGATGAACCTGGGCGTTTTGGGCAGCCCCTGGGTGGGCCTTACGCACTACCGCGAGCTCTTTGCCGACCCGGCGTTCATCCAGGCGTTCAAAAACACCGTCATCATCAACATCTACAACCTCATCTTCGGCTTCACCTTCAACGTATTTCTGGCCCTGATGATCAACGAGCTGCAGATGAAGCGCTTAAAGAGCGTGGTGCAGACCTGCGTCTACCTGCCCTACTTCCTCTCCTGGGTCATCTTCGCGGGCCTGGTGCAGGTGTTTTTGCAGGCCCCGGTCCCCGGCGACGTGGGCGGCGTGGTCAACCAGGTCATCCAGGCCATGGGCGGCGAGGCCATCGACTTCATGAAGCGGCCGGAGATGTTCCGCGGCATTCTGGTCATCACCAACATCATCAAGACCGCCGGCTACTCCACCATCATCTATCTGGCCGCGGTGGCGGGCGTGGACCCGGCGCTCTACGAGGCGGCCTCCATCGACGGGGCCAACCGCTGCGACATGCTGTTTCACATCACGATTCCCAGAATTCTGCCCAGCGTGGCGGTGATGTTCCTTTTGAGCATCTCGCAGCTGTTCCTCTCCAACTTCGACCAGGTCTACAACCTCTACAACAACTTCGTCCTCAACACCGGCGACGTGCTCTCCACCTACATCTACCGCATCAGCCTGGGCGGCGGCGGCGAGTTCGAGCTGTCCACCGCGGCCAACCTGCTGCTCAACGTCATGGGCCTCATCGCCCTGGTGGTCACCAACCGGTTCGTCAAAAAGCTCGACGTCATGGGCATCTTCTAAGGGAGGGAACAACGATGGTCAAGGACGCCAACATCCGGCAGCCCAGAAAGACGATGATGCAGGCCGTGGGCTTCAACTTCTACGACGTGTTCGTGGTGGGCTTCTGCGTCATCTTCGCGCTGATCTGCTTCTATCCCATGTGGTACGTGCTGGTGGCCTCCGTCACGCCCTATGAGCAGTTCGTCAAGGGCGGGGCCCTGCTGTGGCCCAACGGCGGCGTGGACTTTCAGTACTACAAGATGATCTTTGAAAACTCGTCCTTCGTCACCAGCCTGTGGATCTCCGCCTCCAAGACGGTGCTGGGCACGCTTTTGAGCGTGCTGGTCACCTCCACCATGGCCTACGCCGTCAGCAAGGTGTACGTGCCCGGCATGAAGCTGCTAAACGTCCTCACGGTGTTTACCATGTTCTTCGCTGGCGGCCTCATCCCCACCTACATGCTCTACATGGAGATCAAGCTCATCCGCACCTACTGGGTGATGGTGCTGCCCTATGGGCTGAGCATCACGTACTTCATCATCATGCGCAACTACTTTTCCTACTCCGTGCCCCGCGAGCTGGAGGACGCCGCCCGCATCGACGGCTGCAACGACGTGCGCGTGTTCTTCCAGGTCATCCTGCCCCTGTCCAAGCCCATGCTGGCGGCGGTCAGCCTGTTCATCGCCGTGGGCTTCTGGAACGACTACTACAGCTACATGATGTACATCGCCACCAAGCCCACGCTTCAGCCCTTCGCCTGGGTGTTGCGCCGGGTGCTGACCGACTCGGCCATGATGTCGCAGATGCGCACCGGCGCGGTGGACATCGGCGCGCAGCTGCCGCCGCCCATGGCGCTTCGCATGGCGACCATCATCTGCGCGATGCTGCCCATCATGTGCGTGTATCCCTTCCTGCAAAAGCACTTCGCCAAGGGCGTGCTCATCGGCGCCGTCAAGGAGTAAGGCTGTACGGGCCTGCCATGGCTTGACACACATATTCCCATCAACCCATCAAAAAGGAGGAGCAGAAACCATGACAACTACCCTGAAAAAAGCGCTTGCGCTGGCCATGTGCCTGACGATGCTGGTTCTCGCGGTGCCGGGCTTTGCATCCGGCGAGGCCACCGGCCCGCAGGCCAATGCCGCCCGTGAGACGGTGAACATCCGTTTTTCGCAGTATGCCAACAGCGTGGACGACCAGGAGGGCATGGCCAACGATCCCATCAAGAAGGCCATCGAGCAGGCCGTGAACATCACTTTGGAATACGACACCGGCATCGAGGGCTATGACGACAGGCTCTCCACCGAGCTGGCCGTGGGCATGGCGCCCGACCTCTTCCCCACCTGGGGCGAGGCCACCAAGATCCGCCAGTTCGCCGAGGAGGAAGCGGTGTACGACATCGCCGCCATCATCAACGCCGAGCCGGAGCGCTATCCCATCCTCTACAAGATCATCAACACCGACGAGTACAAGATGTACAACAAGATGTACACCGGCGACGAGAACAAGGCGTATGCCATCTATTCGTTCTCGGCCCGCGCCTACCCCTCCTTTGCGGGCGTGCCGGCCTACAACACCGCCATCCTCGAGGAGGTCAACGAGGGCAAGGTGCCCGCGACCGTGGACGAGTTCGTGGCCTTCACCCAGAAGGCCGTGGAGGCCGGCTACTCCGGCTGGTGGCCCTACAACGCCAAGCTGACCAACTGGGCCGAGATCGACGGCACCATCGCCAAGCCCCTTGGCACCAGCCTTCGCACCCCGGCCACCTACGACTGGATGTGGACCGGCTTCGTGCCCGACGACGAGAGCAAGATCGGCACCGACGAGGAGCACTGGACGCTCATGACCGTCTCCGACGAAAGCAAGGAGGTCATGAAGATCCTGGCCGAGATGTATGCCAACGACGGCATCCACAACGGCGTGGGCACTTTGGTGGACGAGGACGACGGCTATGCCGCCTTCAACAACAAGACCCTCGCCTCCTACGGCTACAGCTACGGCTACTACACCCAGTTCAAGAAGCTCTACGATTCCTGGATGAAGGCCCATCCCGACGACGGCTCCCTGGCCGATCTCACCCTGGGCACCGCCCTCACCGACAACGACGGCAACTGGATGCGCGTCTATGACGTGCCCTCCTACGTGGGCGCCCACTACTTCATCCCCACCAGCTGCGCCTATCCCGACCGCGTGCTGGACCTGGTGGAGTTCCTGGCCAGCGAAGAGGGCCAGAACCTGCTCTTCCGCGGCATCGAGGGCCTGACCTACACCATGGACGGCGATACCGTGGTCTACAACCTCGACGAGTTCGTCAACATCAACAAGTCCTACGGCTATCCCAACCCCGACCGCTGCCGCTACATGTGGTTCTCCTACCTGTTCTGCGCCAGCGAGATGAAGCTGGACCTGGTCAACAACGACTGGTGGGACGCCGTGACCACCCCCTATGACAACACCCTTGACTGGGCCGAGGGCGAGGCGCGCGAGTGCTACCAGTACGCCATCGACACCGTGAAGGCCTTCGTGGACAACGTCTACGTGCAGCTGCCCTCCTACTACGGCCTGGCCGCGCTGGACGCCGAGTGGGGCAAGGTGCAGACCACCCTGTTTGAAATCACCAACCGCTACCTGTCCCAGATGCTGGGCGGCCAGCTCGACGTGGAGACCGGCTGGGAGCAGTACCGCGCCGAGTTTGAGGCCGCGGGCGGCCCCGCGCTGGAGGAGGCCGTCAACGAGGCCATCCGCGAGGCCAGAGAGAACTTCGGCTGATCCCGGTCCGCCGTCATTCCCAGGCGGCAAAGCTGCAGCGCCGTCCCCTTGCCCACAAGGCGGGGGCGGCGTTCTTCACGGCCTTTCGGAAGGAGAAACGCCAGCATGTCCAGAATTGAGTTACTGCCCGCTTCCTACGGCAGCTACAAGGCCAACCTGCACTGCCACACCACCCTCTCCGACGGGCGGCTGACCCCCGAAGAGGTCAAGGCGCGCTACCTGGCCGGCGGCTACAGCGTCGTAGCCTTCACCGACCACAACGTGCTCGTGGACCACAGCGACCTCACCGACGGGCGCTTCCTTGCGCTCACGGGCATCGAGGTGGATACCGACAGCTTCCTCTACGGCAAAAAGCACGACTTCAACCAGACCTGCCACCTCTGCGCCATCCTGCGCGACCCCGCCCGCCCCGTGCCCATCTACCGCGCGGAGCAGTACACGGGCGAGGCCATCCGCGCCAAGGTGGATGAGTTCCACCGGGGCGGCTACATCGTCAACTACAACCACCCCACCTGGTCGGCCGAGGGGCCGGACGAGTTCCTCGCCTACGGCGACTTCGACGGCATGGAGATCTACAACCACAGCGCCGAGCTGGAAAACAACAACGGCAACAGCCAGAACGAGTGCATCCTCGCGCTTCGCATGCTCAAGCGGCCCATCCGCATGATCGCCGCCGACGACAACCATGAGGGCCGCGGCTGCGAGGACGACGCCTGCGGCGGCTGGGTGGTGTTCAAGGCCCCGGAGCTGAGCTATCCGGCCATCATCGAGGCGTATGACCGCATGGCCTTCTATGCCTCCACCGGCCCGGAGATCCACGGCTGCTTCATCGAGGACGGCGTGTTCCACCTGGACTGCTCGCCGGTTCGCCGCATTCACGTGATGGGACAGGGCATCAACCCCATCCACCGGGCCTTTTCGCCCCAAAACGACCTGACCCACGTCGCGTTCCCCATGGACGCCGTGCCCCAAAACGCGCGCTTCCTCTGGGTGCAGCTCACCGACGGCGCAGGCCGCAAGGCGTGGATGAACCCCTACTTCCTCTGACCCCTCCGACGCCCCTTTGCGGGGATGAATGCGCATGAAGAAGCTCTATACGCACCACAGCATCTATCTGCTTTTCGCCGTCTGCTGGCTGAGCTACTTTTCCGCCTATCTGGGCCGGCTCAACTTCACCGCCTGCATCGCCGCCATCAACGAGGCCGAAAACCTCTCCAAGCTGGAGCTGGGGCGGGTGTCCAGCGCGTTCTTCGTGTGCTACGGCGGCGCGCAGCTCTTCAGCGGCCTCCTGGCCGACCGCCTGCGACCGCGCCTGCTGGTGGCCGTGGGCCTGCTGGGCGGCGCGGCGGTCAATCTGGGCATGGCGCTAAGCAGCACAGCCGGGCAGATGGCTGTTTTATGGGCGGCCAACGGCCTGCTGCAATCGCTGGTGTGGACGCCCATGATCAAGGCCGTGGCCGACCTGACGCAGGACGCGCAATGCGCCCGCACCTGCCTCAACCTCTCCACCACCACCCCTGCCGGCACGCTGGGCGCGTACCTGATGTGCGTATTGTGCGTGGCCTCGCCGTGGGGGTGGCGGCTGTCGTTCTATCTGGGGGGCGCGGCCATGGCCGCGGGCGGCGCGCTGTGGATCTTCGGCATGCGCGCGCTGGAGCGCATCAGCGAAAAAAGCGGCATCCCCGACATGAGCGAGCGGCAGGAGGACGACGCGCCCGAAAAGGCCCGCGGACCGTGGCGCGTGCTGGCATGCCTGCTTCCGGTCGTGGCCGCCTCCGTCATGTACGGCCTGCTGCGCGACGGCATCATCACCTGGGCCCCGTCCTATCTACAGGAGAGCTTCGGCTTCCCCGCCGCCACCTCCATCGCCCTGACCATGATCGTGCCGCCGGTCAACCTGGGCGGCGTGTACGCCTTCAACTGGCTCAAGAACCGCCTGCGCTGGAACGAGGCGGCCACGGCCGCGGCGGCCTTTGCCATCTGCGGCGCGGGCCTGACGCTATGGACGGCGGCGGGCCGGGGGAGCGTGGCCGTCACCATCCTGATGCTGATCGTGAGCACCACCTGCATGACCGGCGCGAGCACCATGCTGCTAAGCCTGCTGCCGCTGCGCTTCCATGCCATGGGCCTGATGGCCACCGTCACCGGCCTGCTCAACGCCTCCGCCTACGTGGGCAGCGCGCTGGCCAGCACGGGCTTTGGCGCCTTGAGCGAAAGCGGGGGCTGGACGGCGGTGCTGGCCGCCTGGCTCGCCATTTCGGCGGCGGGCGTGGCGCTGTGTTTCTTCTCCCGCGGGGCGGGGCGGACGGACCGCCCCGCCGCCCGTCAATCCCGCGCATGCGGACCGTAAAGGAGCGTCGCCTATGAACGCTGGCGTGATCATCGAGCGGGGCGCGTCCCCGTGGCAAATCTTTCAGCAGGGGCCGGAGGGCTCCGCGCCCATCCGCCTGGAGGGGACCTACCATCTGGTGCGCCTTTCGCAGGAGCTCCCGCTGGCCTTCTCCCAAGTGCCGCCCGCAAAGGCCGTCATCAAGGCCCGTGTGGCGCTGGAGAGCACCGGCGAATCGGTGATTCCCTGGACCGAGTGCGAGATCCCCGCCGAGGGGACCTGGCGCGTCGCCTTCCCCGCTGTGCCCGCGGGCGGGCTGTACCGGCTTGAGACCACCATGACCTACGAGGGCTGGGACGGGCTGTCCTGCACGCGCGGGGACATGGTGCACCACGTGGGCGTGGGCGACGTGTTCGTCATCGCCGGGCAGAGCAACGCCGCCGGCCGGGCCAAGGACCCCGTGGCGGACGATCCCGAGCCGGGCGTGAGCGTGCTCCGGCCCAGCGGCCGGTGGGACCTGGCCTCACACCCGCTGGGCGAGACCACGGGCGCGGTGTACGTGGGCCACTACGAGAACCACAACCCCGGCCACAGCCCATGGCTGCACTTCGCCAAGCGTCTTAAGCGCGAGCTGGGCTACCCCATCGGGCTGGTGCCCTGCGCCTACGGCGGCGCGCCGCTGCGCTGGTGGAACCCGGAGGAAAACGGCGCGTTGCTGCGCAACATGCTGGACATGCTGGACGGGCTGACGCCCAGGGCGGTCCTGTGGGTGCAGGGCGAGGCCGAGGGGTACGAAAACAGCGCGGAGAGCTACCTTGCGCGCTTCGGCGCCTTCGTGCGCCATGCGCGCGAAATGCTGGGAAACCCGGAGCTGCCCTTCCTCACCGTGCAGATCAACCGCTGCGTGGAGGGCCCCTCCGAGGCGCTGGACCGCCAGTGGGGCATGGTGCGCGAGGCCCAGCGGCAGGCGCGCTACGCCCTGCCCGGCGTGGCAGTGGTGCCCTCCGCCGACCTGGCCCTCTATGATTTCATCCACAACGCCGCCGCCTCCAACCTGGTGGTGGGCGAGCGGTGCGCCCGCGCGGCGCTGGCCGTGTGCTACGGGCGCGCGGTCGATTGGGAGGCCCCGGAGCCGGAGGAGGCGCGGCTCATCGCGCCGGACACCGTTTTGCTGACCTTCCGCCGCATCCGCAACTGGCTCAACCCCTACGAGGTGCCGCCCGCCGAGCTGCCCTTCGACGCGGAGGACGACGGGGGCCTGGTGCATCCCTCGGCCTATGTCACCGGCACGGACAGCCTGACGCTGACCTTTCCGCGCCCGCTCGCGGGCCGGGTGCGGCTGCACGGCGCGTGGCGCATGAACCCCGGCCTCGCCATTCCCTGCGACTGCATGCGGCTGCCCATGCTGTCCTTCTATGGCTTTGACGTCGTACAACAGGAGGAACGCCCGTGAGCGACCCGTTCCGCTATATTTTTCGCTTCTGCTGCGACCCCGGCTTCAACGACGAGTCCGAGCTGCAATCGCTGGAGCGCTACGTCCGGGAGGCGCGCATCGACGACGTGGCGGTGTTCGCCAACGTCGAGGAGCTCAACACCGGCCACATGACAAGGGAGGAGCAGGACGTTTACCTGCGCCTGATGGAGCGCGTGCGCGACCTGCTTTCGGGCATGGGCGTCACCTTTTCGGTCAACCACTGGCACAGCGTGATGCACGCGGACCTGGGCAAGCGCATGGACCCGTCGCTGGGCTTCCGCCCCATGGTGGATGTGGAGGGCAACGAGGCGGCGCTGTGCGTCTGTCCCCTGTGCGAGAAGTGGCAAAGGCACATTGCGGGCCTCTATGCGCGCTATGCGCATCTGGAACCCTCCATCCTGTGGGTGGAGGACGACTTCCGCCTGCACAACCACGCGCCGCTGGTCTGGGGCGGATGCTTCTGCGAGGAGCACATGCGCCTCTACAGCGAGCGCGCCGGCAAGACGCTCACCCGCGAGGAGTTTCACCGGGGCGTGCTCCGGCCCGGCCCGCCCCACCCCTACCGCAAGATCTGGCTGGACGTGAGCCGCGAGACCATGCTCTGCGCCGCCCGCGCCATCGGGCAGGCCGTGCGGGAGGCATCGGCCACGGCGAAGGTGGGGCTGATGAGCTCCGTGCCCAGCGTCCACGCCGCCGAGGGCCGCGACTGGCACGCGCTGCTTGGCGCGCTGGCGGCGGGGCTGCCGCCCGTGGACCGCATCCACCTGCCGGGCTATCAGGAGCAGGCCCCCGGCGCGTATCTGGCGGGCTTCAACCGCGTGGCCCTGCTCAACCGCGCCTTTCTGCCACGGGAGACCGAGGTGTACCCGGAGCTGGAAAACTTCCCCTACTCGCTCTTTTCCAAGTCGCGGCGCTTCACCCGCTTCCAGCTGCTCAGCGCCCTCGCGCTCAACCTCGCCGGCATCACCATCGACCTGTATGACCTCAACGGCAACGGCATCGTCTGGGAGGACGGCTATCAGGACATGCTCCGGGACGTCAAGCCCTTCCTGAGCCGCCTGACCGCCATGGGCGTCTTTGCAGGCGAGCGGCTGGGCGTGCGCGTGCTGTGCAGCCCGGATTCGGCCTATACGCTGCACACGGAGCTCGGCGCATCCATGGAGGAGCTCTATCCCCGCGAGACGTTCTTCGCCCAGCTGCTGCCCGCCATGGGCATCCCCGCCGCCTACTGCCTCACCCCGGACATCCGCGGCCAGGTGGTGGCCGCGTCGGGCCAGGTGCTGCGCAACTGGGACGCGGAATGCCTGCAAAAGTTGTTTGAACGGAACTTCGTCATCCTCGACGGCGACGCGCTGTGGACGCTGCTGGACATGGGCCTTGGGCATCTGGCGGGCGTGGAAGGCGCGCGCTGGCTCATGCAGGACAGCGGGGCCTGCGCCTACGAGCAGGCGGAGGAGGGGCGCGTCTACGCCGGGCGGACCGGCGCGCGCGCCTCGGCCATGATCTTCTGCTCGGATGTGCTGGACGTAACCTATCTGCCCGACGCGCGCGTGGAGAGCCGCACCGCGTTCTACGACTCCTTCCGCCACCGTGCCGCGTGCGGTCAGACGGTGGTGAACGGCCGGGTGCTGATCTACCCCTTCGGTCACTTCGGCACGGGGGTGCCGCCGATGCTGCTTAACCGCGTGCGTCAGGAGATTTTGCAGGACGTGCTGGACTCCGCGGGCTTTGACGTGCCCATGGTGCGCGGCCTGGCCTGCCTGGCCCCCTACTGCTTCCGAAGCGGCGATGCGACGGCCCTCTACCTGATCAACGCCAGCACCGACCCGGCGGAGGATGTGGTGCTCTCCCGCCTGCCGGGCGGAGCCGCGCGCGCCCTCCGCTCGGAGGATGCGCAGGAGCGGTCCCTCGCGCCCCGGAACGTGGAGGACGGCGCGGCGCTGGGCCTTGGCGTGGGCAGCCTGGAAACGGCCCTGATTCTGTTTGACGACACGCAAGGGAGATGAGAAGAGATGAAAGCCACGATCGTAGACCGCAAATGGGTGGTGGAATGGTTTGACGAGCGCCAGTGCTACCATATGCCCAGCCTGACCATGGCCCCCAACGGAAACCTGCTGGCCGTTTGGAACGGCGGCTTTCTGCAATGGAACGGCGACCCCATGGGCCGCGACGCCAAGGACTGGGTCTCCGTGCTGGAGCCGGAGGCAAAGGCGTGGTCCAATCCCGACGCGGTGGGCTGCGACATCCGCTACTGCTGCCACGACCCCATCTTCATCCGGAACCGCAGGGGCGAGATCATTCTGCTCTACGCCAAGTTTCTGGATACGGAGGTCAACTTCACCACCTGGTGCAACGGCCGCGACGAGCTGTGGATGCGAAAGACCACCGACGGCGGCCGCACCTGGCTGCCGGTGCCCCCCTGCTCCGCCCGGATTCTGGTGGGGGCCCCCGACAAATTCTCCTGGCCGGTGTAAGTCATCCAGAGAAATCCAATTTGTTTACATCTTCTCCCTTTACTTTTCGCCTGTTAT
>OLPA01002595.1_pt1 | contig 13251 bp, 10 predicted proteins | sample 1672811 | NCBI WGS metagenome assembly OLPA01 (sample SAMEA3136726, study PRJEB25190) | human gut metagenome | biome: human gut; feature: human-associated habitat; material: faeces | place: Austria | collected 2013
CGAGATCACCTCGATCCCCACTGCGCCCGCCATTGCCGACGCCTATTTCCGCTTCGACGGCGAACGCCGCACGAAGCTGCCGCTCGCCAACACGCCGTACGAAAGGAAGGGATGAACCATGGCCATCAAAAAACGTTTCCCCTACAAGGCCGCCTTCGTCGCCTGCAACGGCGGCTGCCGCGCCACGGCCGACTGCCAGTACGGCTGCGTCGGCTGCGAGCTGTGCGTGAACGCGTGCAAATTTGAAGCCATCGCCCTCAACGACTACGGCGTGGCCGAGGTCAACGAGGACAAGTGCATCGCCTGCGGCAAATGCGTGCGTGAATGCCCGCGCGAGCTCATCCGCATCCACGAATGCGCCAACCCCGTCGTCGTCAAATGCTCGAACCGGGATCCCGGCAAGGATGCAAGAAAGATGTGCGAGGTCAGCTGCATCGGCTGCGGCATCTGTCAGAAGCTCTGCCCCGCCGGAGCCATCACCGTGCAAGACAACCTCTCTCACATCGACGAATCCCTCTGCCTCGCCTGCGGCCAATGCGCCGTCAAATGCCCCCGCCATGCGATCTGCGACCTGCGCGGGATCCTGACGGAAAAACGGTAAAATTCAGATAAAAGGCTGCCGTCCGGCAGCCTTTTTCCATATTCAGAGTTCCCCGATAAATTCCAGCACGCATTCGCGCAGGCGGGCGATGCCCTCCGGCAGATGGCCGCCCGGGCGCAGACCCATGCCGAGTTCGCGGCTGACGCTCGGGCTGACCGGGAGCGTCTTCACACCGTTCAGCTTGCCGCGGAGCATCATCTCCGCCATCATCGAGATTCCAAGCCCCTTGCCGACCATGCGGATGACCGTCTCGTCGTCGACGTGGCAGGGGCGGATGACAGGCTTCACGCCGTATTTCCGGAACGCCGCGCCCACGTCGATATCGAACCGGCCATAGGGCATCAGGAAGTCCCGACCCTCGAATTCCGTGATTGGGAACGTCTCGCGGTCGTCCGTAGGGTAATCCGCCGGTAAAATGGCGTACATCGCGTCGTTGTGCAGCGGTGTCCAGTCGCAGGCGAAGGCACTCTGCCGCGCAGCGAAGATCACGTCTGTGCGCCACGCCTCAAGCAGCTCGAACGGCTCGAGTTCATGGTCGACCGTCCGCAGATCGACGTCGATGTGCGGGCAGACGCGCCGGAACCGGTAGAGGATCTCCGGCATCCAGCGCATGGCGATGCTGGCATAGGCCGCGACGCGGATGGTCTGCGCCGTTTTTTCCGTGATCGCGGAGATCTGGTTCTCCAGCCGCGCGTTTGCGCGCAGAAATTCGCGGATGGCGGGCATGAGCGCATTGCCCTCCTCGGTCAGGGCAATGCCGCTGTGGTCGCGCTGCACCAGCGTCAGACCGATCTCCCGTTCCAGACTGTCGACCAGATGCGTCAGCCCCGACTGCGTATAGCCGACGACCTCCGCCGCTCTGGAAAGACTGCCGAGATCAACGGCTGTCATTAAAATTTCAAGCTTTCTGCTGTCCATGCGCCGCTCCTTTCCGGGTGGGTATGACAAGGGATATGATAAACCGTCATAGAACCATTATAATCACGCGCTTCCATTTTGCAAGCCCTGCGTTTACAATCAGTTCATAAATTAAAGGAGCGCACACAAAATGACGACAAAAAAACTGACGCGCAGACAGCGCATTCTGGTCGCGACGACCCTGTTCGGTATGTTCTTCGGCGCAGGCAACCTTATTTTCCCCGTCCACCTCGGCCAGATGGCGGGCAGCAATGTGATCCCGGCCATCATCGGCTTTATTATCACCGCCGTCGGCATTCCCATCTTTGGCGTCGCCGCCATCGGCGTGACGCACTCAGACGGCTTGCAGACGCTCTCCGGCAAGGTCGGCAAGGGCTACGGCATTTTCTTCACCTGTCTTCTGTATCTGACCATCGGCCCGCTGTTCGCCATCCCCAGATGCGCGACCGTCTCTTTCACGACCGGCGTGGCGCCCATGCTGCTCGACCCGTCCAAAGAGTGGCTTGCGCTGCTCATTTTCTCGGCCATTTTCTTCGCGTTCGTCCTGTTCTTCTCGCTCCGCCCCGGCAAGATCACGGTCTGGATCGGCAAGATCATCAATCCCGTCTTCCTGCTGTTTCTGGCCGTGCTCGTGATCGCGGCGCTGCTGAAGCCCGGCGCGTCCATCTCGGACGTGGCCCCGACCGAGCCTTACGCCACCAAAACAAGCGCGTTCTTCTCCTCGTTCATTGAGGGCTACGGCACCATGGACGCCATCGCGGGTCTTGCCTTCGGCATCGTGGTTATCGACATCATCCGCTCCATGGGCGTTACCGACGATTCCGACGTGGCAAAGGATGTTCTGTCCTCCGGACTGCTCACCAGCATCCCCATGATCGTGATCTACGTTACCACCATTCTCATGGGCACCCAGTCCAGAGGTCTGTTTGAGACCTCCGAAAACGGCGGCATCGCCCTGGCGCAGATCTCCGGCCACTACCTGGGACGGGCGGGCAGTCTCGTTCTGGCAGTCACCATCACCTGCGCCTGCCTGAAAACCGCCATTGGTCTCGTCACCAGCTGCTCGGACGCTTTCTCCCGCATGTTCCCCAAGGGACTTTCCTACCGCGCCTGGGCGGTGATATTTACCGTACTTTCCTTCCTGATCTCCAATTTCGGTCTGTCCAAGATCATCAGCTATTCCCTGCCGCTGCTGCTGTTCCTGTACCCGCTGGCGATCACCCTGATTCTGCTGGCGCTGTTCGGGAATCTGTTCCATCACGACCGGGCTGTCTACGTCAGCGTCACGGCCTTCACCTGCGTGGCTGCCCTGTTCGATCTTGCCAAGGCGCTGCCCGAGAATCTGAAAACCGCCCTTCATCTGGACGGCGCGGTCGGCCTTGCGGAGAAGATTCTCCCCTTCTTCGACATCAGCCTGGGCTGCCCATGATTTGCAAGGTTTGGAAGTGTGATCTTTACTTCTTCCCAATAAGCATTGACTGCTACATATACAAGATCGTCTTTTCCTTTTTTGCGGTCATATCCTGCAAAGCTTACTGCCAGTGTTTTTGCATTTTGTGGTACTTCCATACGTTCTGCATTAACATCGTGTGCATGCATTGCTTCCATTCCGCAAACTGCATTGTCCAGTTTCTTGCGGATAACTGGATGTTTTTTTCGGTAATCGATCATAAATTTAAAGAATTCAAATAAGTCTTTATTCTTCTCTAATAAGCTCCAATCAATCCATGAGATTTCATTATCCTGACAGTAGCTGTTATTATTTCCAAACTTCGTATTTCCGAATTCATCGCCTGAGAAGAACATTGGCGTTCCACGGCTGCACATTAAGATAGCACAAGCATTTCTGATCATGCGGTAACGTAATTTGAGTACTTCCGGATCTTTTGTATCTCCTTCCATACCACAATTCCAGCTTCGATTGTCATTTGCCCCATCGGTATTGTTCCAACCATTTGCCTCATTATGTTTATTATTGTAAGAATAGAGATCATACATTGTAAATCCATCGTGACATGTGAGGAAGTTGATACAGGAATTGTATCCAGCGTAATTACTGTTTCCATCAGAGTAATATCCGCCATACAAGTCACCTGAACCACAAATTCTCCATGCAGCACTGTTAGCTTCCCAGAAATCACCTTTTAGATAGCCTCGCATCGTATCACGGTACTGTCCGTTCCATTCTGCCCATCGCTTGCTGGCTGGAAAGTTTCCTACCTGATATAATCCACCTGCATCCCATGCTTCTGCGATCAGTTTTACATTCCTTAAAAGTGGATCATAGGCCAGACTTTTTAGTAATGGTGGATTATTCATTGGCATTCCATCTTCATCTCGTCCAAGAATGCTTGCAAGATCAAATCGGAATCCATCTACACGATAATGAACCGTCCAATGTCTTAAACATTCAAGGATCATCTGCTGTACTACTGGATGGTTGCAATTTAGAGAATTCCCACATCCACTAAAATTATAATAATTACCTTCTGGAGTTAATAAATAGTAGATGTTGTTGTCAAATCCCTTAAAACTGAAGAATGGTCCATTTTCATTTCCTTCCGCAGTGTGATTAAATACAACATCCAGAATAACTTCGATTCCATTTTCATGAAGTTCACGGATCAATTCTTTTAATTCCTGTCCTTCATTATTGACTTCCTCAGCAGCTGTATAACTGGCATTTGGTGAAAAAAATCCAACCGTATTATATCCCCAATATTCAACAAGTTGTTTCCCATCCACTTCTCTTGCGTTGATCATCTCGTCAAATTCAAAGATCGGCATCAATTCTACCGCATTGATCCCTAATTCTTTTAAATATGGGATCTTTTCTTTTAATCCTGCAAAAGTTCCTGGATGTTTGACTCCTGAGGATGAATGATTTGTAAATCCTCTGACATGTAACTCATAAATGATCAGATCACTCATCTCTCTGCTTGACTGTGGCTGTACACCCCAGTCAAAACTATCTCTTACAACTCTTGCATGATACGTTCTGGTTCTTTTATGTCCCCAGACTTCCTGTCCTGCAACAGCCTGAGCATACGGATCCAACAAAACTTTTGTTTTATCAAACAGTAATCCTTTTTGTTCATCATATGGTCCATCCACACGATAAGCATATTCAAAATCTTCAGATTTCAGATCATAAACGATCATAGAATAGACATCTCCGATCTTATATGATTCTGGAAATGGAATGATTGCATATGGTTCTTCTTCTCCTGGATGAAATAATAGCAGCTCACATGATGTTCCATTGCTTGTATGCACTGTAAAATTCACCCCACATGAAAATTCTGATGCTCCATTTAAATCAAAAAATCCTGGTCTTACTTTAAAACCATTAATTTCCATCATTGGATTTACCATTCTGACATCGTCTTTAATATAATCATTCAAAATATATTGTTTCAAAACTATCACCCGTTCTATCTTATTTTATCATCTTTCTTATTTCTATTCTCTTAATTCCCTATATCGTCTGTTTACTTAAGACCGATGCAAAAGTAACTCTCTGATCGATCCAACTGCCTGTGATCGAAACCATTTTACCCATCGTAAATGCAGCAACGATCGTTCCAATACCTAATCCATCTAAATATCCAAGCATCAGACATGTTAAAAGCCCCGTTGTGGCAAGACATAAAACATCAAATATGATCTTAACCCTTGCATATGGTTTGTCAATGATTTCTGATAATTCTCTTGGAAATAAATCCGTTGGAATGATCGGAAGCTGGCATCTGTTTTCTAAAGCAATTCCTATACTTAACAAGAAATAACTGATCAGGAAATACGCAATCCTGCATGGGATCGTCTGTGGCAGGATCCCAATCCATAATTCATTGACATCTAATAATTCACTAAACGCAAATCCTGCAACGAAGCTAAATAAATAAGATGGTACAAACTTTCTTCTTAGGATCATCAGACTTAACACTAATGCTCCCTGAAATATATATGTCCATGTACCTAGTGATAACTCCTTAAATACTTCCGAAAATGCATAAGGTACACTTGAGATTGCCGAAATTCCAGAACCTGAATACAGCATCAGTACTACACTAAAACTATTGATCACGATTGCTGCCATCAATGCAAGCTCTCCTCTTAGTATTGGTTTTTCATTCTCCATCTTTCATCCTCCAAGTCTACACGTAATTATGAATATAAGTTTAGTCCTTATTTACATATTTTACAAGTTAGATTTTTTTCATAAATCTATAGAAGATATCTATTAATTCTCTGTCAAGATTAGATTCTGTACTTTTTTCTGTAAATATGATATGATTGCATTTGTGTCTGTTCATGTTCCATGTCACCTTAAGGCAACATGGATCTTAATGAGTAAATATCTATTATATAAGAACAGATACAAATTAATAAAAGAAATTTGAAAGAGGTTTGATTTATGTTAGAGCTTATACAATCAGTTAACAGTGCCGTGAACAACTTTATCTGGGGTGTTCCAGCCATGATCTGCATCATTGGTGTCGGATTACTGTTAACGATCAAAACAAAATTTTTACAGATCCGTAAATTCCCTTATGCAATGAAGGAAACGCTTGGTCGTGTCTTTAAGAAGCAAGATGCATCCGACGGATCTATGACTCCATTTCAGGCAGTCTGTACTGCACTCGCTTCCACAGTCGGAACTGGAAATATTGCCGGAGTTGCCGGTGCGATCGCAATCGGTGGTCCTGGTGCTGTTTTCTGGATGTGGATTTCTGCTATTCTTGGAATGTGTACGAAATTTTCCGAAGTAACACTTGCAGTTCACTTCAGAGAACGTAACCAAGAAGGGGATTATGTTGGTGGTCCTATGTACTATATCAAGAATGGTCTTAGCAAAAACTGGCATTTTCTTGCTGTACTATTCTCTGCTTTCGGAGTTTTAACAGTATTCGGAACTGGAAATGCTACTCAGGTAAATACGATCACAACAGCAATCAATTCTGCTTTGTTGAATTTCCACGTAATCAGTCAGTCTTCTGTTGGAACTGCGAATCTGATCATTGGTATCATTGTTGCAATTCTTGTGGCATTGATCTTACTTGGCGGAATCAAAAGAATCGGACAGGTAGCTGAAAGATTAGTACCTTTTATGGCATTTATTTATATCTTCTTTGCCTTAGGTGTTGTTGTTTTAAATATCGATCAGCTGCCTGCTGTTTTTGGTTCTATCATTAACGGAGCTTTCCATCCTGCTTCTGTGACTGGTGGTATTGTTGGAAGTTTCTTTATGAGTATGAAAAAAGGTGTCGCACGAGGCATCTTCTCAAATGAAGCCGGACTTGGTACAGGTTCGATCGCTCATGCCTGTGCTGATACGAAAGAGCCTGTAAAGCAAGGACTTCTTGGTATCTTTGAAGTATTTACTGATACGATCTTAATCTGTACATTGACAGCTTTGGTCATCCTCTGCAGTGGAATTCCAATTGGATTTGGTGCGGATGCTGGTGCTGAACTTACGATCAGTGGATTTACTTCTACTTATGGTAACTGGATCTCCATCTTTACTGCAGTTGCGTTATGTTGCTTTGCATTTTCAACCATTATCGGATGGGGATTATATGGAGCTCGTTGTATTGAGTTTTTATTCTCCTCTAAGGTTATCAAACCTTTTATGTTAGTATATTCGTTAGTTGCGATCCTTGGTGCTACTGTAGACCTTGGAATGCTTTGGAGTATCGCAGAAACATTCAACGGTCTGATGGCGATTCCGAACTTGATTGCTTTATTCCTTCTATCTGGAACTGTGGTAAAATTAGTAAAAGACTATTTTCATGAGAAATAGTTGCACACTCTTGCTTTTCCACTTCGTTTTGCCTGGTAAAGTGCCTGATCGGCGCGTTTATAGAGATCCATGTAGCAGTCCCCGTCTTGTGGGGCTGTGCTGATCCCGATACTGATGGAGATATTATTTCCTTTCAATTCGTCGATCTTGTATGCTTGTGTTTTAGCCAGCAATTCTTCTGCTTTCTTCATTGCTATATCCTTTGTCTGGATATTCTTCATAATGACTCCGAATTCATCCCCACCGATCCTTCCTAATATATCTCCTTCACGGAAAGTGCCTTTTAGAAGTTTCCCGAATTTCTGTAACACGATATCCCCGACTGCATGTCCATAGATATCGTTGATCTGCTTAAAACAATCCACATCCAAAATCAAAAATGCATGGTACTTATTCTCATCTTCTGATAAAAGTTCATCCGTTAACTGCTCGGTTGTTTCTTTGTTATATAATCCTGTCAATGCGTCAGTTTGTGCATATTTCAGTAATTCTTTGTTCCTTGTATGATTCTCATAAACAATATACAGGATCAATAAGGTCACCAAAACAATAAATACGATCATAAAGCTTATTTCGTAGTCTTCAATGAAGTTATATGACTGTTGTGCTGCCTGTTCTGGTAATGCATAACAGAGCATCCAACCATTGGCCCCCATTGGCATATATGCAAAGTAATGTCTTCTTGTCCCTTCTTTCTTGCTGTCTGCCGTTACAAGATTTTCTTTTCCTTCTTTAAAATCCTGTTTGATTTTCTTCACTGTTACTTTGTCTTTGATGATCCATTTGCAACAACATTTATAGAAATTATCTCTATAATCAAGATTCCAGTAAGATGTATCTCCTTCAAATGCAATGATTTCTCCGTTTTGCGCAATAATCATACTGCATCCTTGTCCATTAAAAAGATCTTCAAACAGTATACGACTTAGAGCTGTTACGTCATAAGAACCTCCAAGAGCTCCGATCACTTTGTGTTTGCTGTTATATATAGGAACTCCTAACACAACTCTTGTTGATCCAGAAATACTACTATCTAATGGATCACTTAATGTTCTTTTTCCACTGATCACTTCTTTAAAATATCTTCGATGCGATAAATTCTTTATCAATCCATTGTCATAATGAGCATCCCCATTTGGCTCGATCAATGCAGTCCCACAAAAATCTGTATGTTTTGTGATCGACTTGATCAAATCCATATTCTTCTTTGCTAACAGATGGTCTGTCTTACCAATCTCTTCTGTTAATCCATTTAAGTAATCATATTGAATATCTAATATTGTTCTTAAATGCTCACTCTGTCTGACCACGTTGTTCCTCATCGTGTTTTTTGATCTTTGTTCAACAGAACGTTTTATGCAAAAGAAGAAAACAAAAAGTCCTACGATGACTGCCGCTAAGAATATACTGATCACAGCCGCATATTTTTTAATCTGTGTCTGATTCTTCTTCATAACTTTGATTCTCCTTGATTCTATATCTGGATATATGTTTGTTCTATTTAACTATACCAAAATTTGCTATATCCGTCTATTTAATCCTGTGAAAATCTTTTCTATATTAGAATAAAAAAAGAGAAAACTTTCGTTTTCCCTTTTTTCACAATGTTTTATTATTCTTAAGCATTTTCAAACTGGCTATTATAAAGATCCGCATAGAATCCACCCTTGGCCAGCAATTCTTCATGATTTCCCTGTTCCACAATGTCTCCGTGATTCATAACTAAGATCACGTCGGCATCTTTGATCGTTGATAAGCGATGGGCGATCACAAAACTTGTTCTTCCTTGCATCAGATTATCCATTGCCATCTGAATTCGTTCTTCTGTTCTTGTATCGACCGAACTTGTTGCTTCATCAAGGATCAAAATCTTTGGATCTGCTAAGATTGCTCTTGCGATCGTTAATAACTGTTTCTGTCCTTGGGAGATATTATTGCTTTCTTCGTTGATCTCCATATCATATCCACCTGGCTGTGTTTCAATGAAATGATGTGCGTATGCAGCTCTTGCTGCTCCTTGGATTTCTTCTTCGCTTGCATCTAATTTACCATAGCGGATATTGTCACGGATACTTGCATTGTAAAGCCATGTATCCTGAAGCACCATACCAAACATTTCTCTTAGGTCACTTCTCTTGAATTCTCTGATATCATGGCCATCTACTTTAATGCAGCCTCCATTCACATCATAGAAACGCATCAGAAGTTTGATCAACGTTGTCTTTCCAGCTCCAGTTGGTCCTACGATCGCAACTTTTTGTCCTTCTTTGACATCGACGGAGAAGTCATTGATGATCGTTTGATCTTTGTTGTATCCGAAGTTTACATGTTCAAATGTTACATTTCCAGCAAGTGTATCAACAGGTACTGCGTCTTTTTCAACTTCGATCTCCTCCTCTTCTTCCAGAAATTCAAAGACACGTTCTGCAGATGCTGCGGTCGTCTGCATCATGTTACCTACCTGTGCTAACTGTGTGATCGGTTGGCTGAAGTTTCTTACATACTGTAAGAATGACTGGATCTGACCTACCTCGATTGTCTTCTTGATTGCTAAATATCCACCTAATATTGTTACTGCTACATAACCTAAATTCCCAACAAACTGCATCAGCGGCATCATTGCTCCTGAGAAGAATTGTGATCTCCATGCAGAATTGTAAAGTTTTCCATTTACTTCTTTAAATTCTTCGATCACGCTTTCTTCTTTGTTAAATGCTTTGACAATGTTATGTCCACTATAGATTTCTTCTACCTGTCCATTTAACTCTCCAAGATGTTTCTGCTGTGCCTTGAAATATGGCTGAGATTTTGACATGATCAATCCGATCAATCCCATAGATAATGGAAGTGTCAATAAAACTGCGATCGTCATCGGAATACTGATACGGATCATCATAATAAATACACCGACGATCTGTGTCGTTGATGTGATGATCTGTGTCATACTCTGGTTTAAGCTCTGCCCTAATGTATCAACATCATTTGTAACTCTTGACAATACTTCACCATAGGTTCTGCTTTCAAAATATTTCATTGGCATACGATGAATCTTCTCTGAAATATCTTTTCTCATCTGGTAACTGACATTATTTGATACATGTGTCATGATCAGTCCCTGAATAAATGAGAAAATCGCACTTGCTACATATAAGCTTAACAACATCAATAAAATATGTGTAACTTTATCAAAATCAATTCCACTTCCACCGGAAACTTTACTTATCAGTCCATGAAATAGTTCTGTTGTTGCTTTTCCAAGGATCTTCGGACCTACGATATTAAATACCGTACCTGCTACCGCAAATACGAACATCAGCATAAAACGGAATTTGTAGCGTCCCATATAACGGAACAGTTTGGCCATTGCCCCTTTAAAGTCCTTGGCCTTTTCGGTGGGCTGCATTCCACGGCCTCCCATAGGCCCTTTTCGTCTTCTCTGCTCACTCATGCCAATTCCTCCTCTGAAAGCTGACTCATGGCAATCTGACGATATACCTCACAGTTCTTCATAAGCTCTTTATGTGTTCCGATTCCTGCCATACGGCCATCATCCAGTACAATGATCTTATCTGCATTGAGAATGGTACTGATACGCTGTGCAACGATGATCGTTGTTGTATCTTTTGTATGCTCCTTCAGTGCTTTACGTAATGTACTGTCTGTCTTGAAATCCAGTGCTGAGAAGCTATCATCAAAGATAAAGATCTCCGGTTTCTTGGCAATGGCTCTCGCAATGGAAAGTCTCTGCTTCTGACCACCGGAAACATTGCTTCCGCCCTGGGCGATCGGTGACTCATAGCCCTCCGGCTTTGTAACGATAAATTCTTCTGCCTGTGCTACCTGGGCAGCTTCCTTTACTTCTTCCTCTGAAATATCCGTTTTTCCATAACGGATGTTAGAATCGATGGTTCCTGAGAACAGGATTCCCTTCTGCGGAACATATCCCAGTCTCTCACGTACATCCTTCTGCGTCATTTCACGGACATCCACACCGTCAATCTTAACAGCACCTTCTGTTGCATCATAAAATCTCGGGATCAGATTTACCAGAGTACTCTTTCCGCTTCCGGTACTTCCGATTACGGCAACGGTCTCACCTTTTTCTGCCTTAAAGGAAATGTCAGTCAGGACATTCTCTCCGGCTTCCGGATAAGCAAAGCTTACATGATCGAATTCTACGGTTCCTTTTGTCTGTGCCTCTGGTTTCACCGGATTCTCCGGATCATGGACACTGACCTCTGTTTTCAGGACCTCATCAATACGAAGTGCTGCAACATTGGCTCTTGGAAGCATAATGGACATGGCGGTGATCATCAAAAATGACATAATGATCTGCATTGCATACTGGATAAACGCCATAACATTTCCAACCTGCATGGTTCCGTTGTCAACTGCATGTGCGCCACTGTAGATGATAAGAACCGACACTCCGTTCATGATCAGCATCATGGTCGGCATCATAAAAGTCATACATCTGTTTACAAACAGGTTTGTTCTGGTAAGTGTGGCATTGGCCTCCTCAAAACGCTCTTCCTCATGTTTCTCACGACTGAACGCACGGATTACCGGGATACCGGTAAGGATCTCTCTGGTAACCAGATTCAGCTTGTCGATCAGAGTCTGCAGGATCGTAAATTTGGGCATTGCCACCTGGAACAGCACAAAGATCACAAGCAGGATCAGTGCCACTGCTACGCCAAGGATCCATGTCATGGATGCATCCGTATTCAGCACACGGAGCACACCGCCAACACCAAGAATCGGCGCGTACAGAACGATTCGAAACAGCATGGCCATTACCTGCTGCACCTGCTGGATATCATTGGTACATCTTGTGATCAGGGAAGCGGTTGAAAATTTATGGTATTCTCTGCTGGAAAATCCGATTACTTTATTGTAAACACTGTTTCTCAGATCATGTCCAAGAGAAGCGGCAACCCTGGAGGAAAGAAATACCACACAGACCGCTGCCATCATAGTGATCAGCGCCATCAGGATCATCCGCAGGCCGGTGGATTTCATATAATCCATCTGAATGGCATCCACATCCTCACCCATTGCTTCATACTCTGCACGGACATAGGAAACACCTGCCTGTGTGATAATGGAATCCTGCATCTTGTCGATCTTTTCACTGACCTGTTCCTTCATTGCAGCAAGTGCCTCTGGCGGCATCTGGGAAAGTGCTTCCATGGGGTCCGTTCCTTCCGGAATGTCCATTTTTGCAAGAGCTGCTTTGGTTTCCTTACTATCCGAGGTCAGAGTGGAAACGATCACCATCGGTTTGCCGAAAATATCATTCAGCTTATCTCTGTCTTCTTCGGAAACCTTATCTTTTAATACCAGATTGTCTCCATCTTCCTCATAAAATTTATCAACGGTTTTCACATCGGCTTCATCCATAAACAATTTCAGGTTGTCCGTGGATGTTTTTCTGATCTTCTCAGGGACACTGTCCTCAATACCGTTCTGCTGGATTCCTACATTAATGATCTTGGATGTATAATCCGGCAGCGACAGATCACAGTATGCCTGAAGAAAAAGAAGCGCAATGATGAGCACGATATAGCCCGCTGAACGTTTCAGATATTTCATCAGTTTAATCACGTTTCTGTTCCTCCTTTTCTGTTATTTCCTCCATCGGAGTCTTTCCTGTAAATTCCTCCGGCTGGATCTTTTCAATATTTGCAAGGATCTGCTCCAGAAATCTCCGAAGCAGGCACTGTTCTGCCTCACTGAAGCCTTCCAGCATCACTGCTTCATTTTTATGGATCCGCTCCAGTGCCTTTGCCTTGGTCTCTTTTCCTTTTTCTGTCAGGTAGATCCTGGTCACACGCTGATCCTTTTCATCCGGTTTCTTATAAAGAAAGCCTGCTTTCTCCAGTCTCTGTATCGATACATTTACCGTAGGCGGCTTGATATGCAGGAT
>OLPA01002601.1_pt1 | contig 13236 bp, 14 predicted proteins | sample 1672811 | NCBI WGS metagenome assembly OLPA01 (sample SAMEA3136726, study PRJEB25190) | human gut metagenome | biome: human gut; feature: human-associated habitat; material: faeces | place: Austria | collected 2013
GCAAAATAATAGAAGCCGAGATTTCCCGGCTTCGGATGGTGGCGATCAGCTTGTCGAAGTTTGGAATCTGGCCGATGTTGGCAAACTCGTCCAGAATCAGCCGCACATGGACGGGCAGCCTCCCGCCGTATTTGTCATCGGCCCGGTCACACAAAAGATTGATAAGCTGGCTTTGCACCATTGCCAAAATGAAATTAAAGGTCGTGTCCGTGTCCGACATAATCAGGAACAGGGCTGTTTTTTGATCCCCGATGGTGTCAAGTTCCAGTTCGTCGTCCTCCATCAGCTCCCGCACTTCCCGGATGTCAAAGGGCGCTAATCTGGCTCCGCAGCTTATCAAGATGGAGCTGCGGGTCTTGCCCGCCGACAGCAGGAATTTACGGTACTGGCGCACCGCAAAGTGTTCCGGGTCTTTTTCTTCCAGCCGTTCAAACATCTGGTCTACCGGGGATTGAAATTCCGGGTCGTCCTCGCGGGCTTCGCTGGCGTTTATCATTTCAAGCAGCGTGGTGAAATTCATTTCATCGTCCGGCGCTTCGTACCAGATATAGCCAATGAGGGCCGAATACAGCAGGCGTTCCGATTTGATCCAAAAATCCTCGGCGCTCTTTTCGCCCTCGCCCTTGGTGTTGCAGATCAGCGTGTTTACCAGCTTCAAAATGTCCTTTTCCGAATGGATGTAGCGAAACGGGTTGTAGCGCATACTCTTGGAAAAGTTAATGGTATTCAGCACTTTTACCCGGTAGCCGCACCGCACAAGGAGCTGGCCCACCTCGCCGATCAGACTTCCTTTCGGGTCAGTAATCACGAATGAGGTTGGGTAGTCCTTGGACACGCACTGCATGAGGTTGGGCTTCACAAAGAACCGGGTCTTGCCGCTGCCGGAACCGCCGATCACCAGCACATTTTTGTTCCGGGCGGTCTTGGGGTCTTTGGGCCGGTTGTTCATGGTGAGGCGTTCCGTCTGGGTCAGGAGGATGTTGTTGTCAAACACCGGGTCGATGTACGGGGCTATATCTTTGGGGCCTCCCCAACGGGCGCTGCCGTACTCGACGCCCCGGCGGTATTTCTTGGCGTTCTTGCTCTTGCAGTACACCATCAGCCGCAGTGCCACTGCACCGGCCACGCCCACCGCCAGATCGAACAGGTGGAAGCTGGGGGCGGCACTTTCAAAGGCAAGGGAAAAGCCGTCCGCAAGGTGCAATAGCTTTTCCGACAAGTCCGCCCCAGCCGCCAGCCGGTAGGTCTGTCCCAGCTTGCCGAACAGGTAAACAAACAGCAGGTAGGGCAGGTTAGCGATTATCAGCTTTTTCATTTCCGGCTTCATCGTGACAGCCCCCTTTCCTTGATTTTCTCCTTGGCCTGCTGGCTACTTCTGGCCGCTGCCTTTTCTTTCAGGACGGCAAGGGTCTTTCGGATGGAGGGGCGTTCCTGCTGTTTGAGCTTCTTGGCCGTAAACTCCTTAAACGCCTGTTCCAGATTGTCCGCCTGCTTGGATTTGAAGATCACGATATACCGGGGCGGATGGGTAGTGCGGTCTTTCCGCAGGGTAAAATCAATGTCGTATTTCTTGGCGCAGGGCTTAAATAAGCCAATGTTGGCGTCGGTGATCTCAATGTTGGACAGGGCGGAACCGTCCTTTTTGAGCTGCCGTAAGTTCTGCTGTCCGTGACGGGCCTTGCCCGTCCCTTTCTGCCGGGCGGCCAGATATTTTTGGATGGCCGCTTGCAGCACTTGGGCGGTGAGCTTGCCCGTCTTAACCGCTAACGCTATGGTTTTCTGGTCTACTTCTTCCTGCAACTGCTATCCCTCCTTTGGAAAGTCAGCAGGCAGGCGGATGGCTTAAATCCGCACCCGCAGGCCGGAGAGGTCGTCGGCATGGATTCCCACCAGATACCAGTTCTCGGCCATTTCAATGCGGGTCGGCCTCCATCTGCCGCCCACCATCACATCAAAAGTTTCTCCGCAGTGCAGGCCGCCGTAATAGTCCGCAAGGTCAAAGCGGATGTCGTAGCGGTCTGTCTGCTCGTCAAAAATCAAAGCACCCTGTTTCATAGGGTCGGCCTCCTTTCTCGTCGTCACAAGCTCCATATCGCTTGTTTCCACGCAAGCGTGAAAAGCTCGCTCATTTCGCTGTTCCTCCTCTCCCCACAAAATCACCGATTTTGCGGGGTTCCCCAACTGCCTGTGTTCATGTCGTGGGCCACCAGCGCCGTGTAATAGCCGTTGATGGTGCTTGGGGCGTTGAACAGAACCGCCAGCAGGTATTTTTTGATGTTCCGTATTTCCGTGGTGTTTTTGCTGATACAGTCAAAGACAAACTCAATGTGAGAACTGTTCAGCTTCATCAGCTTGGATTTCACCAGCTCGGCGGGGTAATCGTCCCCGGCAATGCGGATGGTCTTTCGGGCGCTGCATACGGTTTCCACCAGCAAGTCCACGATCTCGTCCAGCATATCCCGGTCAATCCCCTTGGCGTACTGGCAAAGGTGTTCATACTCGATGTTGTCCTTGATGATCTCCCGATAAATCTCTACGGCGCTCTGTGATTTCGCTCCCGTTCCTTTCCGTTCCGGCGGCGCAGCCGCTTCTTCCCCCAAAGGAGAGGGAGGGGAAAGGATAGGAATGGAATCGGTATTTGATTCATCCGTCATTGATTTCTCTTTACTTGATCTATCTTTATTTAATTGCGTTGGTTTTTCCTGCGTAGGCTTTTCCTGCGTTGGATTATCCAATGTTGGATTTTCCAATGTAGGTAAATCCGACACAGGCTGGGGCTGTTCGTAAATGATGTAATCCGCTCCGCGCAGGCGGCCTTGGCTGTCACGCTCACGGGAACGCACGATATAGCCCGCCTGTTCCAGCTCCCGGACAGCCGCCCGGATCGCGTCGATCTGTTCCCGGTTGATAAGGGACAAGCCTTTCAGCGTAAAGTCCCAATCCTCCGGCAAGGACAGCATTTGCGACAGCAGGCCCTTGGCTTTCAGGGACAAGTCCTTGTTCCGCAGGTGGTGGTTAGACATCACCGTGTAGCCCCGGTTTTTCTCCACTCGAAAAACTGCCATCTCGTCGTCCACTCCTTTCACTTGAAATTTCACCGCGCCGTCAAGGGCGGTGCGCTTGCCCGGCTGGTAGGGACATTCCTCATACACACAAAACTGGTACTTCCAGTGCGGGCGGTAGAAACGGCAGGTGCCGCAGTCCTCCGGCGCTCCGGCCTCGCCGCTGTCAAAATGATCTGCGCCCGGCCTCGTCTGCATGAGCTGTTCAAAGGCCCGGTCGCTGCCGGAAGTAAAGTACATAGGCGGTCGCCTCCTTTCTGGTTTTGGGCGCAAAAAAAGCGGCGTCCTGATCTCCCCAAAGGGGAAAAGAGAACGCCGCTGTCTGCGGTGTCGTATTCAATTTTCGATGTGTCACTATTTGGGCGGTGGGCTTCACGGGAGGAAGAAGCGTGTCAAAGCTCAATCCGAAAGTAGTAAATCGGTAGTAAATTCAGTTCTTATATCCCGTGAAATGCCCGTATTTCCGGGCTTTTTGGAGATAATCAGAGTTGTTACAAAAATATTTATCATTATAGTAGCTTCCCGCCCCCGCGTCAATTTAAATATTTAAAAATTCGTCTGGAAAATGCAGGTTTTCCTGCGTGCAGCACAAAAACGGGGCGCATCCGGATGGATGCGCCCCTGTGCCGGAAACGAAAGTCTGCGCCGTCCGCTCAGGCGAACGCTTCGCAGAAGCAGTGCAGCACCGCGGCAAGCTGGGCGCGCGTGGCCGTGGCCTGCGGCGCGATGGCATTGCCGCCGACGCCGAAGATCAGCTCATGCGCGACCGCCCACTGCATCGGGCCGACCGCAAAAGCGCTGACGCTGCCCTGATCGGCAAAGCCCGACAGATCCGCCGCCTTCGTGACGTCAAAGCCCTTGTACCTGGCGTACTCATAGAGCATGGTCGCCAGCTGCTCGCGGGTGATCTCATCATTGGGGCCGGACGCCCCGGCGCACGACGGTCAGGTCGCCCGAGAGCGTGGAGAACGTGACCTGCGTGCGCTCCGGCTCCACAAACGTCATGATCGCGCAGGCGGTGCCAAGCGTGGCATGGCCGCACAGGTCGATCTCGCCGCCGGGCGTGAATCAGCGCAGATGGTATTTCTCCCCCTCGCGCACGGCAAACGCCGTCTCGGAGAGGTTGTTTTCGATCGTGATGGCCATCATCTTCGCCTCGTCGAGCCACCGGTTCATCAAGCAGGCGGCGGCCGGATTGCCGGCAAAGACGTGGTCGGTAAACGCATCAATGACATACTGGCGCATGGAAAAGCCCTCCTTGAAGCAGCTGCCTTGATGATACACGCCTCTCGGCGGCGGTGCAAACACCAGAAACGCGCAAACCGGGGCATTCCAGCGGATACTCCTGTTTTTCCTTGCGTTTGGATTCAGTTTTCCCAGCGGATCTGCTGCGTGTCCGCGAGCGGATACGCCGTGAGCTGCGCGCTGTCGAGGTCGGCTGCGTGGAGCTTCACGCCGGTGATCTGGCGGTTATCATAGGTCGTGTAGTAATAAATGCCCCGGTCCGCGTTGCAGCAGCTGGAATAGAGCGTGATCTCATACTGGCCGTCATCCAGCTCGCAGCAGCCGCGCTGCTGCTCCACGCTCGTGAGGATGTGGAAAAACTGGCTGACGCTCGCGTCCTCCGTCTGCGCCGCGCGGGCGTTGGCGCGCACGAATGCCGCGCGCACGAACCGCGAGGGCGACGACAGGTCGCCCGGCAGGCCGAGCGCGCCCATGCCGCGGCTGTCGAGCGTGACGGGTACGCCGCAGAAATCGGCCGGCGGCTGGCTCGGGCTCAGGCGGGTGTAACTGCGCAGCGCGGCCAGCTGCTGCGGAAACGGCGGGTTGTTCGTCAGCACCCCGGCGGGGTCGTCATAGACGTGCAGGCCGTCCGCCGTGGCCTCGACCACGATGCAGCCGCTGCGGTCAGCGACCAGCCAGTGCAGCTGCGCGCACGGCAGCGCGGGCGCAAACGGCGTGTTGTCCACGACCACGCGCGCGAGCGCATTGCGCGCCTCGGCGACCGTGGCGCACGTGCCGAGCAGCCACGGGATGAGCGCGTACTGCGGCACCGAGGCCACGCCCTGTGTGACGGGCGGATAGACCGTGTTGCCCACAAAGTTCAGCCCCGCGATGCACAGGCCCTTCTCGTTGACCGCGTCGTAATAGAGCGGATAGTCGTTTTGGATATGCGCCATGCCGATCATGGCATAATGCCGGTCGAGCGCGCCGCCGTGCAGGCGGATCGGGTAGTTGCGCGGCGTGATGGTCACGTGCTCGCCGTAGGAAAATTCATAGTCCAGGTTGCGGCCGAAATAAAAATCGCCGTTGCAGTATGTTGCTGCGGTACACATGAAGCAGGACCTCCCTCATTCGTTCACCCAGTTAGTATATCCGCCGCGCCGGGGCGAATGTTGAAGAATCTGAAAAGTTCCTGTGTCCAGTCTGTGTCTTTTGCGCGGCGGCGCCGCCGGGCGTGGTGTAGCTCTTGAGGCGCTGGGAGTCGGCAAAGAACTCGCTGGCCGTCTTGGCGCTGCCGTCCGTCGCCGCGATGGGGTTGCCCTTGCTGTCATAGCTGTAGGTCTCCGCCGGTTCGAGCACGAGGCTGATGTTCGTGAAGTCGTCGTTGAAGCTCACGTACTGCTTTTCAATCGACACGACTTACATTTTACATTTTACCCCTTTGGCTAAATAAGCAATTTCCCGCCATCGTCTTGAATCTTGCTGAATTTGCGCATATGTCTTTCGAAGAACCGGACTTCTGTTAACTGGTGAATCCAATCGAAAAACTTTTACCAGTTTTCCAAAATCATCCGATCTGCCACGATTTTCCGCGATAGCTTCACATTGTTTTAAAAGTTCATCAGGATATCTCTTTAGAATAACCGATGCCGCGCCATATATATCTTCTTCATCCGCACTGTTAAGAACCAAATGAAAGAGTTTCTCAAAAGATGGCATAGGATACCTATAGTATCCGTTTTCATCTCCCCAACCGAAATTATACAATTCAGTTTTCACCCAAATTGAACCATCATTGGGGCTTAATGCCATATCTTCGGCTAGAGGTAATAATCCAAAATCCGATGCATCACATTTATTAAACCTAGTACTCATAACAAAAAAATGGCCCATTTGCATCTCTCCTATGGTAAAAACTGAATATATCCATTTTGCGAAACAACACCATATGTAATTTCACAGCCTTTGACAATATTGTATTCTGTTGTTGCCCATATGCTATCGATGTATATACCAGATGCATTTTGAATAGAGTATACGCAATATCGCCGCATTTCTCCAGTGAATCTATCGAGCTCTGCGTTAGTCCAGAAGCAATTTCACTTGCCACTCTATCCACTTTACTCGTACCAAATTGTCTGCTAACAGAGCTGCAAGCTGCTGTACCAACTGCCGTGATCGCCGTGCGAATTAGTACTTCCTTAAGCGACGCTCCATCGCATAGCGCATCAAAAGCACTTTTTCCGATGTTAAATGCATTGACTATTTTTAACTTTTAGGAGGATTTCAAATGAAAACAAAGAACTTCAAAAAGCCAATTGCATTCCTGAAACCTTTATTCGTTTTTTATGCGATGTAACTCTAAATCGTCACATATATTTCTTTCGCCCCAAGATATTCATCTGCTGCTCTCCACCGAGCTTTTGATGCACATATTGTAGTTCCTGTGTAGCTTTCTATATCCTTTTCTGACAGCCCACCGCAATCACACCAATATATGCGATCCTCTTTTATGATCATAGTTGCATCAAGTATCTCACAGGTGTAGTTTTCGTCATTGGGAAATAGATTTAAATACTTTAGTCCCGCAAATTGCATTTCAATAGCGGATGGATCTTCAAACTGCCGTTGAATGATCACGCTCAATATTCTTTGGCTATTGACCGGCGACATACTTAATTTTTCATTCACATACGCACCGCTAATGTATTTGATCTCCTTTATGCAACTGTCATGGAAACCATACATAGCATCCATAAAGTTTTTTAAATCATTTTCGTTTGCAATGTCATTCCACATATATGTCTCCTTTAGTCATCCAAAGATCATGATCAGCCCTTCACCTACACCTGCTCCAAGTGGCCCAAAGAGAAAGTCATCCGCAACTCCTACGCCTGTGAGATCATCGGCAGCAACAGCTATTATGCCAACAGTACATATGACAACCAAACCAGCGCCAATTACCGGTTCCCAACTCATTTTGTAAGAAGGATCCGGCGGAAGATGTTCTTTCCCTCTTTCGCCGTTTTTCCACTCTCCTTCTCCAAACGAAACTGAATATCCATCATATGTTGAAGAAGCCAGCATCGTGCAGTTTTCGCCGCGAGGCGGAAACGGAACGGTGCTGGCTTCTTCTGACGCCGTGGTGCCGGTGGCCGGACTCGAACCGGCACGCCTTGCGGCACTTGATTTTGAGTCAAGCACGTCTACCAATTCCATCACACCGGCAAATTCGGCTGTTTGATTATACAACAGCCAGGCGCATATTTCAAGTGCAAATCTCGCGCGGCGGCACGAACCGCAGCCGCTCCGGCGGCTGCTCGGCAAGCGAGCACGCGGCGGCCGCGCAGCCGGGAATGGCATCATACACGCGGCAGAGCGCCCCCGCCTCCGGCGGGACGATGCGCCCGTCTGCACGCCGGAACGGGATCGTGCGCAGGTCGCCCGTGCCCGTGAGCTTGAACCAGCTCTCGCGCAGCGTCCAGAGCTCGAACGGCTGCAGGTCGCCGCAGTCCGCCTGCGCGAGCCGCCGCGCCATGGCCGGGTGCAGCGGGCGCACCTGCTCCACATCCGCACCGACCGGCGCGGCCGACACGGCCACGAGCGCCGCCGTGCGCGTGTGACTGACGGAAAAGTGCAGCTGCGGGCACGCCGGAAAATACGGCTTGCCGCCCGGCAGCTCCGCCGTCTCCGGCAGGTCGATGCCCCAGACCGCGCGCACCGCATACGCCAGCAGCGACACGCCCCACGCGCTCCCGTGCGCCTTTGTGCGCGCAGGGCGCGCCGGCTGCGCGTCCGTGATCTGCGTCCAGAAAAGCTCCATATGGCCCACCTCATTTCCTGTGTCACAGAATAACACGATTCGTAATTTTTTGCTACCACTATTGTAAATTGTGTGATATACTGAAATGAATATTTCTGCAAACCTCCTGCTTTCCGGGAAAGCAGACGCCACTAACCGCAAAGGCGCCCACACACCGCCTTTGGAAAGGAATATGGACTACATGAAGAAAATTCTCGTACTTGAGGACGAACCCAGCATCCGCAGCTTCGTCGTCATCAACCTGCGCCGGTCCGGTTACGAGCCCATTGAGGCGGCCACAGGCGAGGAGGCGCTCGAAAAGCTCAAGCAGAATCCGGACACGCTCGTCGCACTGCTCGACGTGATGCTGCCGGACATCGACGGCTTTGAGGTCTGCCGCCGCATCCGCGCGACCGGCTCGAAGATGGGCATCCTCATGCTCAGCGCCAAGAGCCAGGAGATGGACAAGATCACCGGCCTCATGACCGGCGCGGACGACTATGTCACCAAGCCCTTCTCCCCCGCCGAGCTGCTCGCGCGCGTGGACGCGCTCTACCGCCGCATCGGCGGCAGCGAGAACACCGAGGACGTGCTCTCGAGCGGGCCGTTCGTGCTGCACCTGCGCTCGCGCACACTCGACAAAAACAGCGATCACATCCGCCTGACGCAGACGGAGTTTGCCATCATGAAGCTGTTCATGGAAAACCCCGGCCGCGCACTCTCGCGCGAGGACATTCTGCACGCCGTCTGGGGCGCGGACTACAACGGCGAGGTCAAGATCGTCGACGTGAACATCCGCCGTCTGCGCATCAAGATCGAGGACGACGCGACCGAACCCGAATACATCACCACCGTCTGGGGCTACGGCTATAAGTGGGGCTACTGAGACCATGCAGGACGTCACCCCAACCACCGCAGGCGAACCCAAACAGGAAAACACCTTCCGCGGCCTGTTTTCGCGCATGGCCATCGGCCAGTGCGTGCACGCGGCGCTGTGCGTCGCCGCCGGCGCCGCCATCGGTCTGAGCGCCGGGCGCGTCAGCACCGCGCTGGGCATCGTGCTGGGCATCCTCGCGGCGGCCGTCGGCGCCGTGGTCTGCGCGCTGTGGTTCCGCCGGCGCGTGTCGCGCCCGGTCGAGCAGATCACGGAGGTCACGCGCACGATCGCCGGCGGGCGCTACGGCACGGAGCTGCCGGTGCAGCGCGACGATGAGCTCGGCCGCCTTGCGACCGCGATCAACGAGCTGTCGCAGGAGATCAGCCGCAGCGAAAAAATGCAGTCGGAGTTCATCTCGTCGATCTCGCACGAGCTGCGCACGCCCCTGACCGCCATCACCGGCTGGAGCGAAACGCTCATGTTCGACACCGCCATCCAGGGCGACTCCCGCCGCGGCATCGCCATCATCTCCAAGGAGGCCGCGCGCCTGACGAGCCTCGTCGAGGAGCTGCTGGAGTTCACCCGCATCCAGGACGGCCGCTTCAACCTGAGCATGGAGCTGCTCGACATCGAGAGCGAGCTCGAGGACACCATCTTCACCTATCAGGAGCTGCTGCGGCAAGACGGGATGCAGCTCATCTACAACCCGCCCGAGGAGGAGATCCCGCTCGTGCCCGGCGACCCGGAGCGGCTCAAGCAGGTGTTTCTCAACATCCTCGACAACGCCGCCAAATATGCGCGCGACGGCAAGACAATCGAAGTGTCCGTTTTTTCGGACAGTGAAGCTGCTACCATTCAATTCAGGGACCACGGGCCCGGCATCCCGGAAAACGAGCTGCCGCACGTGAAGGAAAAGTTCTTCAAGGGCGAGAAGCACAAGGCCCGCGGCAGCGGCATCGGCCTCGCCGTGTGCGACGAGATCATCACCCGCTCCGGCGGCACGCTGACGATCGCCAACGCCCCCGGCGGCGGCACGCTGGTTTCGGTGCGCCTGCCGTTCGCGCCGGAGAGCGGCAATTAAATTCGTATTTTATTGTAACCGAGGTAACCATATGAGCAAAACCAAATCCGCGAAACCCGATACCAGTGTCTCGTTCCGCACATCCATCGGCGGGCAGGCGCTCATTGAGGGCATCCTCATGCGCGGCCCGACGAAGCAAGCCATCGTCTGCCGCACGCAGGACGGCATGGTCGAGAAAGTCGAGGAGCTGCACCTGGTCAAGGAAAAGCACCCGATCCTCGGCTGGCCGCTCATCCGCGGCGTCGTCGTGTTTCTCGACTCGATGGTCAAGGGCATGAAGGCGCTGACCTATTCGGCCGACCTGCTGCCCGAGGACGAGCAGGAGGAGCCCGGCAAGATCGATCTCTGGATCGAAAAGCACTTCGGCGAGGAGAAGGCCAAGGACATCATCATCGGCACGGCCGTGGTGCTCGGCATCGCGCTGTCGATCGTGCTGTTCATCCTGATCCCGACGCTGCTCGCCGGCCTGACCGACAGCTTCATCCACAGCCCCGTCGTGCGCAACCTCTTTGAGGGCCTGCTGCGCATCGTCATCTTCCTGCTGTATCTCTGGGGCGTGGCGCACATGAAGGACGTCGAGCGTATGTTCGCCTACCACGGTGCGGAGCACAAGACCATCTTCTGCTACGAAAAGGGTCTGCCGCTGACGGTCGAGAACGTGCGGCCGCAGTCGCGCTTTCACCCCCGCTGCGGCACGAGCTTTCTGTTCGTCGTCGTCATCATCAGCATTCTCGTGTTCTCGCTCGTGAGCCTGCGCGTCGGGCTGTGGGACAATCCGTGGGTGCGCATCGGCCTGCGGCTGCTGCTGCTGCCGGTCGTCGTGTCCATCAGTTATGAGATCAACCGCTGGGTCGGCCGGCACGACAACCTCTGCTCGCGCATTCTGTCCGCGCCGGGCAAGTGGCTGCAGCGCCTGACCACCAACGAGCCGGACGACAGCATGATTGAGTGCGCCATCCGCGCGCTCGAGCTCGTCATCCCGGAAGAGAAAGGCAGCGACGCCTGGTAATCCGTCAGCAAAGGACTGGAAGATAGAGAGATGCCAAAGACCTATAACGACCTGTATCTGGCCACGCGCACGGCGCTGAAAAACGCCGGCGTGGAGGCTTACGCGCTCGAGGCGCGGCTGCTGGTGGCCTACGCCGTCGGCAAGACGAAGGAGGAATTCGTGCGCGACCTGCGCCTGTACACCTCCGACGAAAATGAACAGAAGATCGCGGCCCTGCTGCAGCGCCGCATCGCCGGCGAACCGCTGGCCTATCTCATCGGCGAGTGGGAGTTTCACGGTCTGCCGATCGTGGTCACGCCCGACGTGCTCATCCCGCGCATGGACACCGAGGTGCTCGTGGACGCGGCGCTGCGCGTGCTCGTCGGCCGGAAGATGAACGCCCGCATTCTCGACCTCTGCTCCGGCAGCGGCTGCATCGGCTGCGCGCTGGCGCACGAGCTGCCGGCCGCGCGCGTCGTCATGGTGGACATCAGCGAGGAGGCCCTCGCCGTGAGCAAGGAAAACCTGCGCCGCAACCACCAGAACCGCACCATCTGCCTCAAGGCCGACGCGCTCGAAAAGCCCCCGATGGGCATCGGCACGTTCGACCTCATCGTGTCCAACCCGCCGTATGTGGCGAGCATGGACATCCTCACACTCGACAGCTCCGTGCGCGACTATGAGCCGCTCGGCGCGCTCGACGGCGGCGAGGACGGGCTGATGTTCTACCGCGCGATCGTGCGCCACTGGACACAGATCCTCCGCCCCGGCGGCTGGCTCATGTTCGAGGTCGGCGAGGATCAGGCGGACGCCGTCATGGCGCTGATGACAGAAGAAAAATACACCGATGTGACCGCCCTTGAGGACACCGCCGGCATCCGGCGCGTCGTCGTCGGCCGCATCTGATACTTAGAGGTGAATCACTATGGCTGAAAAGAAGAAATCCGCACCCGTTTCCACTGGCCCCGTCAAGCCGGAGGATAAGAAAAAAGCGCTCGAGACCGCGCTCGCCCAGATCGAGAAGAACTTCGGCAAGGGCGCCATCATGCGCCTCGGCGACGACATCCCCGTGAACGTGGAGGCCATCTCCACCGGCTCCCTGTCACTCGACCTCGCGCTCGGCATCGGCGGCGCCGCGCTCTCCGGCTACGGTCGAGAAGCGGACCAGACAGTCGGTCTTTTTACCCACCTGCGAAAAGATCGAGGCCCGGGTGTATTTGGTGATGTCGTGCGTCACGGTGAAGGTCCCGAAAGCTCCCGATCCTTTGGCGTGCATGCGGCGTTCGGGGATCACTTCCCGGTCGAAATGGGCGAGTTTTTCGAGATACCATACGTCTTGCAGCATGGCGGGGCCGCGCACGCCGGCGGTTTGGATGTTTTGGTTGTCGGCAATGGGTTTCCCGTTTTCGGAGGTCAGTCTTTTCTTGTCCATATCCTATTGTTTTTTGTCGGCATGCAGAAAATGCCAGACCGGTTTATGATTGAGTTTCATATCGTTGTAATTCAGAGCAAAAACATTGCCATACGGATTGGCGTTGCCTCTTTGGGGATATGTTTTTTCTGCGAGGAGCGGACTGTCGGAGTGAATTTTTCAGGAAATCGACTCTGTTTTTCGAGGATTTGGAAAATTTCACTATATTTGTCCCGCTAACGGGGGATTAGCTCAGTTGGCTAGAGCGCTTGCATGGCATGCAAGAGGTCATCGGTTCGACTCCGATATTCTCCACCAAGTAAAAAACGGCCTCAAACGCATATAGAGGGCATTTTTGAGAAAACCACCTATACGGGTGGTTTTCTTTTTCTGCATACTCTTACACATATTTCGTGAGAAATATGTAGCTTTGTTTTACGAATGTTTTGCAAAGCCACACAAGTATGCCAACCTACAAGCCCACCGTATTCAAGCATCACCAGCGCCGTGATGGGAAATTTCGTGTTTCGATTCGAATAACGCATAATCGCAAGTCGGTTTACATGCCGACCGACGTCTATGTTTCGCGTAAACAGATCACGACAGACTTCAAAACCATCAAGGACACCGAGGTTGTGCGGATGATCGACCGTGACATCATCGAGTACGAAAATATCCTGCTGCGGAACCTCGGTTCGAACCTCTCGCAATACACGGCCCGCGAGTTGGCGGACTATATCGAAAAGTACACGACGACGGACGGCGGTGCGGGCATCGACTTTATTGCCTTT
>OLPA01002604.1_pt1 | contig 13229 bp, 11 predicted proteins | sample 1672811 | NCBI WGS metagenome assembly OLPA01 (sample SAMEA3136726, study PRJEB25190) | human gut metagenome | biome: human gut; feature: human-associated habitat; material: faeces | place: Austria | collected 2013
CAAGGAGGACCCGAAGAACGCCTCCAAGCCCGACGCCATCATCGAGAAGATCGTCATGGGCGGCCTTGCCAAGTACTACAAAGAGATCTGCCTCATGCAGCAGCCGTTCGTCAAGGACGACAAGGTTTCCGTCGAGGATCACGTCGCCGCCGTCGCGAAGCAGCTCGGCACCACCATCAAGGTGAACTGCTACACCCGCTTCGAGAAGGGCGAGGGCATTGAGAAGCGCCAGGACGACCTCGCCGCCGAGGTCGCCAAGCTCGTGAAGTAAGCTGAATATAATAAATAGTTATAAAAGGAGGCCCTGTGGGGCCTCCTTTTATATATCTTAGGGAAGGCAAAAGCCTTCCCTTTTCTTATCATTTGCTTGGCACTATGTATGGGTTTGGGGTGAAGCTTGTAAAGATATCGCTGTACTCGCAACTTTCTCCCTCTCCTGGCAGCATTGGCCATTCGCCTGTCCACACAAAGCCGCGCTCTTGCCCGGCATAGGTCTGGCTGCACCAGCTGCATGCACGCCAGCCATCTTCCGTGCGATACAGCCCGCCGTTTACCGGCACACTATTGCCAAAGCTGTCCGCGACCCAGGCCTCATACTCGTCTATGCCCATTATTCTCATCTCAAACCTGGCTCCTGAGCCTGTGTCCTCCACCCAGCTCCAATAGCTGCTGCCATCCGTGTCCAATGTCCAGCCAACTTCAGGTATGTCTACTCCCCAGCCGCAGCTCTTGTAGCTCAGCGAAAGTGCAGAGGGCAGAAAGCCGATGTCAAGCTTGAAGCTGTTGAACATCAACTTCAGGCTCTCAGGCACGGAGGCAGCATAGTCAGGCGCGTTCTGGCCCTCGGGGCAATAATAGCTGACGTACCATGTGCCAGTGTCGTCGTCGACACTCTTGCTGTCTGAATATCCGTCCGTCGGCGGGGCTGTACTCTCTGCAACACTCTCGTGGCGCACGGCAAAGTAGGCGTCGGGGACATATTCCGAGTTCCATATCCATGCGCTGCTGCTGGTCGTGAGCGTCCATCCAGTCGTGGGTACATACACATACCAGCCCATTGCGTCGCAGCGCTCAGCGGGGAAATTGCCAGGCGCTTTGTCGCCGCCGGTGAGCAGTTCCGTCCAGTCTACGAGGCAGAGCGGATAATCCAGCTGGTTCGTAGTGACATACCAATCCCACATGGCTTTGGCCGCGTTGCCTGAATAACTCGCCAGCAGGTCGTTCAACGGCTGGTCCTTCAGGACTTCGTATGAGCCGTCCGAATACCGCAGGGCATAGACGAGCCTGTTGGGCTCAAAGCAATACCAGCCGCCTTCCCTGTACTGCTGCCCCGAGCCGAGCAGCACCTCGGCCCTGTCCGCGCCGAGCTTGCCGTAGATGCTGTAACTCCAGGCCTCCAGCGTACCGTCGGGGGCGAGGTTCTCAATCTCGCCCAGCTTCTCGCTGTCTATATCCGTGTCCAACACCTCGCCGGCCCCCGTCTCGGCGGCCCGGCTGCCGAAGTATTCGCCCATGTCCGCCCACCCGCTGCCATCGGGCCGAGCCAGGGACGGGCCGCCCGCCGGGTTGAGGTGCTCGCTCACTAGCTCCAGCCAAGCGGCCGTGTCCACTCGGAGGCCCGCTTCGCCATCCGATACTATCACCGGCATGGTGAAAATGCTCAGGTTCTTGCACAGCAGCAACTGACCTGCCAGAGCTATCGCGGCCTCTGTACTCAGATCCGTCGTCATGCTGCCGCTGAGTATCTCGGCGGCCTCTACAAGCTGTGGTATATTCCCCAGGCTCAAAAACTGCTCCATGACGGCCCCAAGCAGAGCCTGCTGGGTCTCTATACGCCCGAAATCGCCGGAGTCGTAACCCGAGCGGTAACGCAGCACATCCAGGGTCTGCTTGCCGTCGAGGCGCTGAATACCTGCTTTGAGGTCTATATCTACCCCACCCTCCGGGTCAGAGTAGTGCATATCCATAGGAACGTCGAATTCCACGCCGCCTACGGTGTCCACAAGCTCGGCAAGGGCACTTATCCCGGCCACTATGAAGCAGTCCAGCTCGAAACCGAGCATTCCCTCCACAGCCGCTCTCAGCCCATCGGCCCCGCCTTCATTATATAAAAGGAGCACTCTCTTCTCCTCTCCCGACACGCTCACCAGCGTGTCGCGCGGTATGCTGACCACAGTTAGCGCTCCCTCGCCGCTGTCGAATGCCCCAACGATTATGGCATCAACCGCCCCGGCATCGTCTACTCCGGCCAGCAGGAAGGTGGACCTGCCCGCTTGCACATCCCAGTCCTCAATAGGCAGGGTGCTCACGTCGCCTATGCCGTCGGAGGCTGTGGGAAGGTCCTCTGCAGGCTCTGCGATACCCCCTGTAAAAGCGCAGGCGGCGCAGAAGAGGCAGAGGCACACGGCCAGGACCGCGGGGACGACAAGGCGCCTGCTGCGGCGGGCGATGGCCAGGATGCGGGCCTTGAGCTCGCGCTTGCCGGAGCCTATGGGGCTGCTGGCGCGCAGGAGCTCGCCCGGTCTCGGTTTGGCGGCCATTGTGATGAGCGTCTCGCCGTAGGGGATGCGCTCGGCCTCGCCAAGGCGCGAGAGCGCGGCCTCGTCACAGGCTAGCTCGCAGTCCGTGCGGGAGAGCGCCGCGGCCAGCCAGACCAACGGGTCCCACCAGTAGACGGCGAGGCAGGCCGCCCTCAGCAGCGCCCAGATGTGGTCAAGATGCCGGAAGTGGCAGTCCTCATGCGCCAGGACGTGCCGGAGCCGTCCCGCGTCCTCCGCGCGGACATAGATGGCGGGCCGGAACAGCCCGAAGAGGCAGGGCGAGGCTATCGCGTCCGTCTCATAGGCGGGCAGTCCCGCCTCCGTGCTGCCTATGGGCCGCCGAGTGCGGCGCAACTTCGCATAAAAGCTCAGATTAGTATACGCCAGCAGCACAAGCGCCGCGAGCGTGCTGATGAGCCACAGCGGCCTCAAATAGCAGGAGAGCACCTCCGTCCAGGGCCGCAGGAACACGAACTCCGTCTCAGCCTCAGGCGTACCCTCATTGTGCAGCTCAACCCGATACTCGGGAACCGCCTCCCCCGCGTCCAGATAGGGCTGGATGGGGTCGTTCTCGGGCAGGACGCTGCGGCTGTAGCCCTCGGCGTAGGGCGCGGAGACGCTGTCGTATGGCAGCATCGCCTCCGAGAGCTCCGTGCGCTCATATGCGGTACGGGCCGCGCCCTCGGCGCTGGGCAGGTTCCAGTCCAGCGAAAATGGTACGAGCAGCCGTAGGAGCACGACGCCCCAGAGAGCATATATGAGCCGGGCGCTCACCTTTCCGCGCAGCAGCGCTCTCAAGGCTGCCACGATGACTATCAGCAGCGACGAGCCTATCAACACCCCCGTCATTTTCCGCCTCCTCCTTCCGCAGAGCCCAGCAGGGCACGCAGTTCCTCTACCTCCTCATCCGAGAGCGAGTGCGCGCGGAGCATGGAGTTCACCATGAGCCCCAGGCTGCCGCCGTATACCTTTGAAAGAAAGCTGTCCGTCTCCCGCGCCGCGGCCTTGTCGCGCTCAAGTATTGCCGAGTACTCCCTTGCCCGCTCACCCTGTGTACATCTCACCGCGCCCTTTTGTTCCAGGCGAGAGAGCATGGTCATCACCGTATGCTTGCTCCAGCCCGTCTCCGGTGCGAGCGCGTGAACAAGCTGTGCTACCGTCGCCGGCTGGCGCTCCCACAGCGCGTTCATCAGCGTCCATTCCCCGTTTGAAAGATGCTCCATGTTGATGACCCCCAAGGTAAACGATTGTCTACCTCGAAGATAACACATAGGTATACATTTGTCAACCTCTTTTTGCCGCATTGACACGGTGCATTGTTTGTATTATAATAGCTAATACAAAAGGAGGTGCGGGACTTGCTGCTCAGGCTGGATTTTTCCTCGCAGGTGCCGATTTACAGACAAATACGGGACCAGATAGTGGTCGGCATCGCCTCGGGCGAGCTTGCACCCGGGGAGAAGCTGCCCGCCATACGTGCGCTGGCGGAACAGTCCGGCGTGAACATGATGACTGTCAGCAAGGCCTACTCCCTCTTGAAGCAGGAGGGCTTCATCACGACCGACCGCCGGGGCGGGACGGTCGTGACCGGCTCCCCGGAGAGCGGGGAGCTCGGGCCGCACTCGCGCGAGGGGCTGCGGCTCATCGCCGCCGAGGCGAGGCTCTCCGGCATCTCCGAGGACGATTTTCTCACACTCTGCCGCGAACTTTACCGTGAAGGAGGCGGTGAAAAATGAGTGATCTCGGCGCGACCATCTTTCTCGTACTCTGCTTTTATCCCGTGCTGCCCATCATGGCCGCGGTCATGACCAACGAGGCTAAATCAAAGAAGAACATCGTCATCGGCTGCACCCTGCCGTTTACTGCGCAGCACGACCCGCGGGTGCAGGGGCTGTGCCGCAGGTATAAAAAGCAGGTCTGGCTCTGGTTTTTCATCCTCACGGCAGCGCTCATCCCGGTCTTTTTCATAAAGCGCACCTCGCTAGGCATGGTCTGGATGTTTGCCTGGGCTCTCGTCGCACTCATGATGTTCTTCGTGGTCTTTGCGCGCTTCAACGGCCGTCTGCGCGCGCTCAAGGCGCAGGAGGGCTGGGTGACGCCCTACTCCGGCGCGGTGGTGGTGGACATCGGCGCAAAGCCGGAGGAGCTGGGCAAGCCGCTCTCCCGGTGGCTCTTCATCCCGCCGCTCATAGTCTCGCTCATACCCTGCGTGCTGGCGCTCACCTCGGAAAACGAGGGCGAACGCTGGGGCGGACTCGTACTGGCGGGTACCTTCGCGCTCTGCTGCGCGCTGAGTGTGGTCTTCTACCCGCTCATCTTCCGGCAGAGGGCCGACGTGGTGGACTCCGACAGCAGCGTGAATGCCGCGCTGACCCGCGTGCGGCGCTACAACTGGGGCAAGGTCTGGATAGCCATGGCCTGGCTCTCGGCACTGCTGGCCGTGACACTCTGGTTCTTCATTGATAACGGCCTGGTGTTCATGATCGCGACCCTGGTCTACACCTTCGCGCTTCTCTACGTCTGCCTCAGGGCCGAGTTCGTCGTCCGGCGGGCACAGGAGCGGCTTACCGCTCATAGCAGGACGCGCGACTATGTGGACGAGGACCAGTACTGGGTCTGGGGTCTCTTCTACTACAACCCCAACGACCGGCGCACGATGATAAACGACCGCACAGGCATGGGCACGAGTCTGAACATGGCGCGGCCCGCGGGGAAGATAATAATGGGCATTTGCGCGGCGCTGCTGTTCCTTCTCCTGCCTGCTATGGCCGGCTGGTTTGTGGCCATGGACTTCACGCCGCGCGAGGCAAGGATAGAGAACGGGACGCTGTATTTCGAGCATTTCACTGAGAAGTATGAGATCCCCCTCGGCGACATAAGCTCCCTGGAGCTGCTTGACGAGCTGCCGAGCGCCAAGCGCGTCGCGGGCACGGGCATGGATACGCTCTGCGAAGGCCGCTTCGACGTTGAGGGCTACGAGAACGTGCGCATCTCGCTCGACCCGCAGCAGGACTGCTACATTGCCGTGTTGACAGACGAGGGGCTCACGCGTATATTCAACCTGATGAGCGAGACGGAGACTGAAGGGTTTTACGCCGAAATTGAAGCGGCGTTGACAAATTAGTCTGACAGTGTATTTTGGAATATTTTGCGCGGCCGCGCAGATATATAAGGAGGGTATCTACATGCTTAAAATCGAACACCTCACCAAGACCTACGGCGAGAAAAAGGCCGTGGACGACCTCTCGCTGCACATAAAGCCCGGCGAGATATACGGCTTCATCGGCCACAACGGCGCGGGCAAGACCACCACCATCAAGGCCTGCTGCGGCATCCTCAAGTTTGACTCCGGTGAGATTTACATAGACGGCAAGAGCATAAAGACTCAGGCCCTGGAGTGCAAGCGCGAGATGGCATACATACCGGACAATCCCGACCTCTACGACTTCCTCTCCGGCATAAAGTACCTCAACTTCATCGCCGATGTCTACGGAGTGTCCTCCGACGCGCGCAACGAGCGCATACACCGCTATGCCGACGAATTCGAGCTCACGGACGACCTCGCACAGCCCATCTCCGCCTACTCCCACGGCATGAAGCAGAAGCTGGCGCTGATCTCCGCGCTCATCCACGAGCCGAAGCTCATCATCATGGACGAACCCTTTGTGGGTCTCGACCCCATCGCCTCGCACAAGCTCAAGACCATCATGCGCGAGCACTGTGACCGCGGCGGCGCCATCTTCTTCTCCACCCACGTCCTCGAGGTCGCCGAGAAGCTCTGCGACATGGTGGCCATCATCAAGGGCGGCAGACTGGTGGTCTCCGGCACGATGGAGGAGGTACGCGGCGACGACTCTCTCGAGGAGGTCTTCCTCGAGCTGGAGGAGGAATAAGCCATGTTCAAGGCGCTTTTGCGTACTCAATTTGCCTCCGTCTGGGCTGCGCTCACGCGCAACAGCACAGGGGCCAAGAAAAAGAAGAGCACCGGCAAGGCGGTGCTGGTGGGCATACTGTTCATCTACATCGTCGGCTGCTTTTTCTTCATGTTCGGCGGCATGTTCTACGCCCTGGCCCAGCCGCTAAACATGCTCGGGCTCGAGTGGTTTTACTTTGCCCTTGCGGGCATAGTCGCGGCCGCACTCTGCTTCATCGGCAGCGTGTTCATGGCCCAGCAGCAGCTCTTCAACGCCAAGGACAATGAGCTGCTGCTCTCGATGCCCATCCCGCCCGCCTATATTCTCGGCTCGCGCATGACGGCGCTGCTGCTCGTGAATTACGCCTTTGAGCTGGTCGTATTCATACCGGCGGGCGTGGTCTGGTGCATGCAGCTGCCCGTGACGGCGCTCGGGATCGTGAGCTTCGTGCTCGTCTGCCTGCTTCTGCCCTTCCTTGTTCTCTCCTTCACCTGTCTCTTTGCCTGGGTGCTGGCACTCATCTCTGCGAGGATGCGGTACAAGACCGTCATCACCTTTGTGCTCTCGCTAGGCTTCCTCGGCGTTTATATGTATGCGGTGATGAACCTGCAGAACTACCTCATGGCTCTGCTTGAAAGCAGCTCGCAGATGGCCAGCTCCGTCGAGGCCTACGCCTTCCCCGCCTATGCGCTGGGCAGGGCGATAGCGAACGGGGATATGCTGATGCTTCTGGGCTTCGCCGCCTGCTGCATAGTTCCCTTCATCATTGTCTGCGCACTGCTCTCGCGCTTTTTCTCCAGCGTCACCACCCGCCGCGCGTCTGTCAGGATAAAGTACAAGAGGACTCAGCTGAAGGCGGCGGGCGCCATGTCCGCGCTGCTCGGCAAGGAGTTGCGGCGCTTTTCCTCGAACAGCATGATAATCCTCAACTCAGCTCTCGGCAGCGTGTTCCTCATCATCATGGGCGTCGCGGCGCTCATTTACCGCGAGGACCTTATGCAGGTGCTGGGACTCATCCCCGGCGACGGCATGCTGGCCGGAATGGCCGTCCTGGCCCTCTCCTTTATGGGCGCGATGGACTACATCTCATCCGCCACCATCTCTCTGGAGGGCAAAAGCCTGTGGATACCCAAGACCATCCCCGTGCCCGTGCGGACGATACTCATGTCCAAGGTACTGCTCAATATCGTCATAGCCCTGCCCGCAACGGTCATAGCCTCAGTCTGCGTGGCGATAGCCCTGCCCTTCACGGCTCTGGAGCGGCTGTTCGTCGTGCTCCTTCCCGCGCTGGTCGCGGTGTTCATCTCGCTCTATGGCGTGGTGATAAACCTGCGCTTCCCGAAATTTGACTACATAAACGAGGTAAGCGTAGTCAAGAACAGCATGAGTGTGATGATCTGCCTGTTCTCGTCCTGGGGCATTCTGCTCGCCCCCACGCTGCTCTATATGTTCCTGCTCGGCGACCTCATGGGTATGACCGCATACCTCGGCATCTGCACGGTGCTGCTACTGGCCGCCTGCGCTCTGCTTTACGCCAAGCTCTGCCGCAGCGAAGAGCGCTTCATGGAGCTCTGAGCGCATAAACAAAAGCGCCGTCACAAGTGTGACGGCGCTTTTTCAGCTTTGCTCGGCGAGATAGGTCGAGACGCGGTCCTGCATTCGTGCGGCGGCCTCCTGCGCAGTGCAGGCTCCGGCAAAATAGGTCTGGGCCTCCTCCATCATGATGTAAAGCACCTCATTTGGCGTGTCCGAGCTGCGCAAACCGGGGCCCAGCAGTTCGGACAGCTTCGCCGCGTCGGCCTCGGACATGAGCCCGCTCCTGATGGCCGTGTCCGTGCGGCGGTCGAGCTCGCTTTGCAGCAGCGGAAAATCCTCTGTCAGCTTCTGAGCCTCCGGGCTCAGCACAAAGCGCAGGAACTCCAGCGCGCCCTCGGTGTTGCCCTCGGCCGTGGCAAGGAAAATCGTGCTGCCCGTGTCCAGCCAGCCCCTGGCGCCCGGCTCGTCCATGGGAAAGCCCACGAAGCAGTAGTCGCCAAGCTCCTGCAGGGTGCCGGAAAACCAAAGGCTGCCGCTCAGCGGATAGCTGTTCAGCAGACACAGGTTCTCCATCGGGACAGGCGAATCGTCCGCGCGCTGCTCCATGCAGAGCTCCAGCAGCGCCGTGAATTCCCCGTTTACAAAGTCGCAGCTGTGCCCCTCCCAGTCAATGAAACTGCCCGCGGAGTAGCGAAGCACACGCTTGAAAAGCTCCGAGCGGCTCATCCACTGGTCGAACACGGAGGCCCCCTCGCCCAGTGCGGCGGCGTACTCCCTCGCCTCGTCCATGGTGAGGCTCTCCTGATCGCCGATCTCGCCGGGGGAGGCGAGGAAGGTCCAGACCGTAAAGCCCGTCGGCAGGCCGTACACGCCTCGCTGGCCTTTCAGCGCCTCGTACACGCTGGGGATGAGCTCATCCCCGAACTCATCGAGCAGCGTCCCGAGCTCCACGAATATGGCGGAGCTCTCCATTCCAGAAAAGTTTACGCTCGTGGCCGCCACGAGATCCGGACCCTCGCCCATGCCGAGCTTCATCTTCAGCTGGTCCGGCGTCTCGTGCAGGTACGAGCCGTATTTGTACTCAGTGACCTCCACCCGGTATTCGCTGCTGCGGGCGTTGAACAGGTTTGCAAGCTGCCCGGCCTCTATTGAGGGCGCGATGACGCCGAGCGTTATCACCGTCCGGCCGTCCGCCGACATCGGAGACGCTTCCTCCGGCTCCGCCGCGCCGCAGCCCGTAAGCAGCAGCGCCGCGAGGAGCAGCAATGCCGCGTATCTGCGCATTCCCCCACCTCCTTTTTCCATTTCTGACGTTGGAAAAGGACTGTTGTTCCCCGCAGGCGGGCGGATTTTGTACAAACTGCCGGGAATGGCGCATAAATGGCTGAAATACTGCGCGAAGGGGCGATTTTAGGCTTTGGGCGTTGACAAAATTTCAGCGTTGGCGTAAAATAATAAAAAAATTTGAGCCCGCGCTCTTTGCGGGCTCTTAGCGTGTCTGAAAGGGGGTTCTTCTGGTGGGCGGCATCGTCATAAAAGGCTGCGAGGTCTTCCGTCAGGGGGTCTTTGTTTCCGCCGACGTTGAGATTTTGGACGGCATCGTCACCCGTATTCAGCCCGGTATCGTTCCCGGTGAGGGCGTAAGTGTTTGTAATTTTGATAATTGTCTTGTTGTTCCCGGTCTTGTAGATGTGCATGTACATCTTCGAGAGCCGGGTTTTTCTTATAAGGAGACGATAAAATCCGGCACCGAGGCCGCCGCGCGGAGCGGCTACGCCGCCGTCTGCGCCATGCCGAACCTCAGTCCAGTGCCGGAGGACGCAGCCACACTCGCGCAGGAGCTGGACATAATAGAGCGCGACGCCGTCATAGACGTACTGCCCTACGGCGCGATAACGCGCGGGCAAAAGGGCGCCAAGCTCGCCGACATGGCCGCCATGGCCTCTCAGGTCTGCGGCTTCTCGGACGACGGGCACGGCGTGCAGTCGCCGGAGCTGATGCGTGCGGCCATGCTCGAGGCGAAACGGCTCGGAAAGCCCATCGCCGCACACTGTGAGGACAACTCCCTCCTACGCGGCGGCTATATCCACGACGGGGAATACGCGAGGGCGCACGGACACCGCGGCATCTGCTCCGAGTCCGAGTGGGGCCCCATCGCGCGGGACGCCGAGCTCGTGCGCGAGACCGGCTGCGCCTACCACGTCTGCCACATCTCCACCGCCGAGAGCGCGGAGATAATCCGCCGCGCCAAGGCCGAGGGCCTCGATATAAGCTGCGAGACCGGGCCGCACTACCTGCTTCTCTCGGACGCCGACCTCCAGGAGGACGGACGCTTCAAGATGAACCCACCGCTCCGAAGCGAGGCCGACCGCCGCGCGCTTATTGACGCGCTGCTCGACGGGACGATAGACATGATAGCCACCGACCACGCCCCGCACTCGGCGGAGGAGAAGTCGCGCGGGCTCGAGGGAAGCGCCTTCGGCATTACGGGCCTCGAGACGGCCTTCCCCGTGCTCTGGACGGGCCTTGTAGAGCCGGGCATAATAGGCCGGGAGCGGCTCGCAGAGCTCATGAGCACGGCGCCGGCCCGCCGCTTCGGCATCGAGAGCGGCATCGAGGTCGGGAGGATTGCGAGCCTCGCCGTATTCGACACGAAAACCAGCTATACGATATACCCCACCGCCTTCGTCTCCCAGGGCAAGGCCACGCCCTTTGCGGGCCGGGAGGTGCGCGGGCGCTGCGTACTCAATATCTGTAAGGGCCGGGAGGTGTGGCGCGCTTGAAAAAGGTAATATTTCAGCTTGCGCAGGCCGAATTTGCCGCGCCGAATGTGCGCGTGATGCGTCTGCGCGGCGACACCGAGGGCGCCGGCGGCCCGGGAAGGTTCGTCGAGGTCTCGGTGCCCGGCTTTTTCCTGAGGCGGCCCTTCTCCGTCTGCGGCTGTGAGGGAGACGAGCTGACCATCGTCGTCAAGCTCGCTGGCCGGGGCACGGAGAAGCTGCTCTCCCTTGAGCCCGGCGCGGAGCTCGAGCTGCTCACCGGGCTCGGCAACGGCTTCGACCTCTCGAAGTGCGGAGAGGCCCCTCTCCTGCTCGGCGGGGGCAGCGGCGTACCGCCGATGCTCTACCTCGCACGGGAGCTTTCAAAGCTCGGGTTCAGGCCCTCGGCGGCGCTCGGCTTCGGCTCGGCCGGAGAGGTGTTCTTCGAGCGCGAGTTCCGCGAGGTCTGCGGAGAGGTGCGCGTGTTCACAGCGGACGGCTCCCACGGCGAGCGCGGCCTCGTGACCAAGGCGCTGGGCGAGGGATACAGCTCCGTCTGCGCCTGCGGGCCTCTTCCGATGCTCCGGGCGATAGACGAGCAGAGCCGGGTGCCCGCGCAGTTCTCGCTCGAGGCGAGGATGGGCTGCGGCTTCGGCGCCTGCATGGGCTGCACGATAGAGACGGCGAACGGCCCCAGGCGCGTCTGCAAGGACGGGCCGGTGTTCGCCTCCGGGGAGGTGCGCTGGTGAATACGACTGTGAAGCTCTGCGGCATTGAGCTGGCGAACCCCGTCATCCCCGCCTCCGGCACCTTCGGCTACGGCGCGGAGTTCGCGGCGCTCTACGACATAAATTGCTTAGGTACCTTTTCATTCAAGGGCACGACGCGCTCTCCGCGTTTTGGCAACCCCGGTCCGCGCATAGCGGAGGCGGCGGGCGGCATGCTCAATTCCGTGGGCCTGCAAAACCCCGGCGTGGACGCCGTCATTGCCCAGGAGCTTCCCCGGCTGAGAGAGGTCTTTCACAAGCCGGTCATGGCCAACGTCTGCGGCTTTTCCGTGGACGAGTACGTCGAGGTCGCCGCAAAGCTTGACCGCTGCCCCGAGGTCGGCTGGCTCGAGATAAACATCAGCTGCCCCAACGTCCACGGCGGGGGCATGGGCTTCGGCACCACCTGCGAGGGCGCGGCCGAGGTCACGCGCGAGGTCAAGGCGGCGGTACATAAGCCCGTCATCGTGAAGCTCACGCCGAACGTAACGGACATCGTCTCGATAGCCGCAGCCTGCGAAAATGCGGGCGCGGACGGGCTCTCGCTCATCAACACGCTGCTCGCGATGCGGATAGACCCGGCGACGCAGCGGCCCATTCTCCGGAATATCACAGGCGGTCTCTCCGGCCCCGCGGTGTTCCCGGTGGCGCTGCGTATGGTCTGGCAAGTGTACAAGGCCGTGAGCATACCCATCGTCGGCATGGGCGGGGTGAGCTCGGCGGAGGACGTCATCGAGATGATGCTCGCCGGCGCGACAGCCGTCGGCGTAGGCGCGGCGAACCTCGCGAACCCCTATGCCGCGCGGGACATCATTGCCGCCCTGCCCGCGGCGATGGCCAAATACGGAATCGACAATCTTCAAGATATCACAGGAGGCGCACACAATGGCTAAGGACGTAATAATCGCCTGCGACTTCCCGACCAGGGAGCGCACGCTGGCCTTTCTCGACCGCTTCGGCGACGAGAGGCCGTATGTGAAGATCGGCATGGAGCTCTTCTACGCCGAGGGGCCGGACATAGTGAGGGAGATCAAGGCCCGCGGGCACAACATTTTCCTCGACCTCAAGCTCTGCGACATCCCGAACACGGTCAAGAGCGCGATGCGCGTGCTGAGAAACACCGGCGCGGACATGATAAACCTCCACGCATTCGGCACGGCGGAGATGATGACGGCAGCGCTCGAGGGCCTGACCGGGCCGGACGGGAACAGGCCGCTGCTCATCGCCGTGACGCAACTCACCTCCACCAGCGAGGAGCGCATGCGCCGCGAGCTGCTCATCGAGAAGCCCCTCGCCGAGGTCTGCCTCGAGTACGCGGAAAACGCGATGCGTTCCGGGCTCGACGGCGTAGTCTGCTCACCGCTCGAGGCGGACGCGGTGCACGAACGCTGCGGCGCTTCCTTCCTGACCGTCACGCCGGGCGTGCGCTTCGCTGGCGGCGACAAGGGCGATCAGGTGCGCGTCACGACGCCGGAGCGTGCGGGCGAGCTCGGCTCCGACTACATCGTCGTGGGCCGGCCCATCACAGGCGCGGAGGACCCCGTCGCAGCGTGGCGGCGCTGCGTTTCCGAATTCATGGGAGGTGCTAAGGCATGAACGACATCAAAGAGCGCGTGGCGCGCGGCCTGCTCGCCATCGGCGCGGTATTTCTGAGACCCGAGGAGCCCTTCACCTGGGCCAGCGGCATCAAGAGCCCCATCTACTGCGACAACC
>OLPA01002605.1_pt1 | contig 13226 bp, 9 predicted proteins | sample 1672811 | NCBI WGS metagenome assembly OLPA01 (sample SAMEA3136726, study PRJEB25190) | human gut metagenome | biome: human gut; feature: human-associated habitat; material: faeces | place: Austria | collected 2013
TCTCTTCGTTCCTCTCCCCAATCCGCCTTCGTCATGTGCCCTTTGCCGGTAGCTGCCAGCGATCCGTACAGCGTTACCTTGTACCGGTCGGCATCGGAAGCCCGTTTGACGAATGCTTCGGCTGCCTTCTTGGGACCCATCGTATGACTGCTCGAGGGTCCGGTACCGATTTTATAGAGTTCCTTGAGTGATTCCATAGTAATTAGTCTTAATAGAACAAATATAGTAAAAACCGCGAGAAATCGAGAACTTGCCCATAGTTTTTCCGAGGCGCATCCTATCTGGAGCAAAGATAATGAAGGGTAAGAGATAAGCCAAACTTGTTTAAGCTCTTTTGCTTCTCTTTGCAGATAATATGATCTGTATCGTTCGGAGGTTGATCTGCTGAAAATTGTGGTGTTATGCTTTTGGCTTAAAGCTATTTTTAAGAAATTTTGTTTATATTTGTAACAGTGAAATTTTTAATATCATTTGCCTATGAATAGATAACGATAATAGCTTTTTTGATTTCCCGTACCGTTCACGCACGAAAAGTGTCGGTACATACATATAAAAGCGTTAGCTTTATTTCTTGCTTCTGAAACTTCGACAATTTCAAAAGTACGTCAAGAGTAAAGTGTGAACGCTCACGCACCAGCGTGGGCTTTACTCATTTATTTGACGTACAGGTAGTCGAAGACCTCAGAAGCAAATAATAAGTTCTGTCCCACGCTTTTTTATATTTCTATTTCAACCTGTAAATAAACCATGCCGAGGGGACACGGAATTATTTATGCTAAACAATGAAACCGTTTATTACATTGATTTGCGTCGGGTTGTTGATGAGTTCTTGTGCCTCTATTTTCTGTGGTTCGAAAGCCAAAGTTACTTTTGACGGAGAGATTTCCGAAGAGGCTACTCTGACAATCGATGGGCTTAAACACACCAATGTCACTTTTCCCTATACGACAAAAATACGAAGAGGTTTCGACGAAACAGTCGTAAAGATCGAATCACCGAACTATACGGCCTCCCCGATCATTATAAACAAAAACTTTAACGCCGTATCGGTTATAAATCTGCTCGATGTTCTCGGCTGGGGTATCGACGCTGCGACGGGCGCTATCACTAAGCCCGAATTCAAATTCTATCAGATCGATTTTCAACCCAACAAAGTTGAAGTATGGGATTGTCTTTGTTGGAGCATTCTTGATATCTCCGTTCAGGATAGCATCGATGATTCCACGAGTATCTTTGATAGAGATACGTTTTCCTGTTCCGTTCCATCCTGTGTTAACAAGATAAGCTTTTGCACCGCTCTTCTCCATCTTCTTAACAAGTTCCTCTGCATATTTTGTAGGATGCAGTTCCAGGAATGCCTGTCCGAAGCAAGCTGAGAATGTTGGTGTAGGTTCTGTGATTCCACGCTCTGTACCAGCAAGTTTTGCTGTAAATCCTGACAGGAAGTAGTACTGTGTCTGTTCTGGTGTAAGTACAGATACCGGAGGAAGTACTCCGAATGCATCAGCAGAAAGGAAGATTACATTCTTAGCTGCAGGTGCTGAAGATACCGGACGTACAATATTTTCAATATGATTGATTGGGTAAGATACACGTGTATTCTCTGTTACACTCTTATCTGCAAAATCAATCTTTCCATTCTCATCAAGTGTTACGTTCTCAAGAAGAGCGTTACGTTTGATTGCGTTGTAGATATCTGGCTCAGATTCTTTGTCAAGGTTGATAACCTTAGCGTAGCATCCACCTTCAAAGTTGAATACTCCGTTGTCATCCCATCCGTGCTCATCATCACCGATCAGGAGACGCTTAGGATCTGTAGAAAGTGTTGTCTTTCCTGTTCCTGAAAGTCCGAAGAAGATCGCTGTATTCTCTCCGTTCAGGTCTGTGTTAGCTGAGCAGTGCATAGAAGCCATTCCCTTAAGTGGGAGGAAGTAGTTCATCATAGAGAACATACCTTTCTTCATCTCTCCGCCGTACCATGTATTCACGATAACCTGCTCTTTGCTTGTGATGTTGAACATTACTGCTGTCTCTGAGTTCAGTCCTAATTCTTTGTAATTTTCAACTTTTGCTTTAGAAGCATTGTATACTACGAAGTCTGGCTCAAAGTTTTCAAGCTCTTCTTCTGAAGGTTTGATGAACATATTTGTTACGAAATGAGCCTGCCATGCAACTTCTACGATGAAACGGATTGCCATACGTGTATCTTTGTTTGCTCCGCAGAATGCATCTACAACATAAAGTTTTTTGTCAGAAAGTTCTTTGATCGCAATATCTTTTACTGCTTTCCAAGCTTCCTGTGTTGCAGGATGGTTATCATTCTTATATTCATCAGATGTCCACCATACAGTATCTTTTGAATTCTCATCAACTACGATGAACTTATCTTTTGGAGAACGTCCAGTGTAGATACCTGTCATTACATTGACTGCACCAAGTTCACTTTCCTGTCCTTTTTCAAAACCTTCGAGTTCTGGTTTTGTCTCTTCCTCAAATAATAATTCATAAGAAGGATTGTGTACGATTTCTGTCGTTCCTGAAATGCCATACTTGCTTAAATCGATTTTAGCCATCTTCATTTAACCTCTTTTCTTTTATTTGCTGCTGTATATTTATAAATTCTAGTCTTGTTATATTCTCCCACAACAGCATTTGTTTTATTATTGCATTTTTCTACGCAAAAGTCAATACTTTAACAATCTTTTCACAATGTGTTTTTGCAAGTTCTTTCTCTAAAACTTTTATTTTTTATTCTATTTTTTGTTTTAAAAGCATAAAATGCAAGATTTCACACGAAATCTTGCATTTTATGTATTTTTATCAATACAGAAAATATATTTATCATTTTGTAAACGTTCTATACTTCCAGAATATTCTTCACTGTATCTTTCATCTTATCAGCATCACATTCCAGATCATGCAGAATATTTGCATTCAGGATATCTTTGATCGCCTGCGGCATCTCACGTCCTGATGTTTCTTCCAGAACCTTCAGAAGACTGAACTCATCCTGATCTGCATACTTCGGATCAATTGCACTCATGACACTCTTCACGAATTTATATGGACTTGCTGTTGATGCAATCACGCATTTCCTATTGTCTCCACTGTTCTTCTGATAACATTCACACACATAAGATGCTACACTTGTATGTGTATCCATCACATACCCTGTCTTATCATATACTTTCTTGATATTCTGCGCACACTCTTCTTCTGTCGCATATCCAGCTGCGAAATCATCAAGACGTGCCTTCATATCTTCTGTAATTGTATATTTTCCTGTGGATTTTAATGCTTCCATCATATCTTTTGTCTTCTGGTCATCATCTCCGCTAATCCGATAAAGCAGACGTTCCAGGTTGCTTGAAATCAGGATATCCATAGATGGTGATGTTGTGAGGATAAACTCACGGTTTCTGTCATAATCACCTGTCTGGAAGAAGTCAAATAACACTTTATTGTCATTCGATGCACATACCAGTTTATCGATTGGGACTCCCATCTGTTTTGCATAGTATGCAGCCAGGATATTACCAAAGTTACCGGTCGGAACTACTACATTGATCTTCTCACCGTCTTCAATCTCTTCATTTTCCAGAAGTTTGGCATATGCATTGACATAATATACCACCTGTGGAACCAGACGTCCGATATTGATCGAGTTGGCTGATGAGAACTGATAGCCTTTCTTCGCAAGTTCTTCTGCAAGTTCTTTATCCTCGAACATGGCTTTTACACCACTCTGGGCATTATCGAAATTGCCATGGATCGCTACTACATTTACATTTTCGCCTCTCTGTGTCACCATCTGAAGTTCCTGCACTTTGCTGACTCCGTTCTTAGGATAGAATACGATGATCCTTGTTCCTTCCACATCTGCAAATCCGGCAAGTGCAGCTTTTCCTGTATCTCCGGATGTGGCAGTCAGGATTACGATTTCATTCTTTACATCATTCTTCTTTGCTGAAGTCGTCATCAGATGTGGCAGAATAGATAACGCCATATCTTTGAACGCGATCGTTGCACCATGGAATAATTCCATATAATAAGTATCATCTACTTTTACAAGCGGTGCGATCTCTTCTGTGTCAAATTTGCTGTCATAAGCTTTATCGATACAGCTTTTCAGTTCTTCTTCCGTAAAATCTGTCAGGAACTGTTTCATTACGAGATATGCGATCTCCTGATATGTCTTTCCTTTCAGATCCGACATTGATACATCCAGTTTCGGAAGTTCTGATGGTACAAAAAGTCCTCCGTCCGGGGCAAGTCCCTTCAGAATTGCTTCAGATGCTGTTACTTTCAGATTCGAATTTCTTGTACTTTTGTAATATAAACCCATGCCAATGCTCTCCTTATATGATTACTTTCTCTTGCTGTTTGTATATTTTACAAGTCCACCTGCAGCGATCAGTTTCTGCATGAATTCAGGGAAAGGCTGTCCCTGGAATTCCGTGCCTTTTGTTCTGTCGTAAATCTTACCGCTGTCAAAGTCGATCTCTACTTCATCACCTGCTTCGATTGCTTTTGCCGCTTCCGGACACTCAATGATCGGAAGTCCGATATTGATCGCATTACGATAGAAGATTCTTGCAAACGTCTCTGCGATAACGCAGCTGACACCCGCTGTCTTAAGACATAATGGCGCATGTTCTCTTGAAGAACCGCATCCAAAGTTCTTGTTGGCAACAATAATATCTCCAGGCTGTACTTTATTTACAAATTCAGGGTCGATATCTGCCATTGCATGGCTTGCAAGTTCCTGTGCATCGAATGAATTCAGATATCTTGCAGGAATGATTACGTCTGTATCTACGTTATCTCCGTATTTAAAAACATGTCCTAAAGCTTTCATTATTTGTCACCTACTTTCTCTGGGTTAGCGATATATCCTGCGATCGCACTTGCTGCTGCTACTTCCGGTGATGCCAGATAAATCAGAGAATCTACATGTCCCATTCTTCCTACAAAGTTACGGTTTGTTGTAGATACACATTTTTCTCCTGCTGCCATAACGCCCATATGTCCCCCCATACAAGGTCCGCAGCTTGGTGTATTGACTGCACATCCTGCGTCTACGAAAATTTCCAGAAGACCTTCTCTGATACACTGTTTGTATATCTTCTGTGTAGCCGGAATGACCATAACACGTACATCCGGATGAACCGTATGTCCCTGAAGAATGGCAGCTGCTTTTCTCATATCTTCCATTCTTCCGTTTGTACAGGATCCGATCACGACCTGATCGATCTTGATTGGTTCCATTGCTTCGATCTCGTCAATCGTCTTCGCATTGCCCGGAAGATGCGGGAATGCTACTGTTGGACGGACTTCGGAAAGATCGATCTCTACAACACTTTCATATTCTGCGTCCTCATCTGCTTCGTACACTTTATATTCTTTCTTTGTATGTTCTTTTAAGTATTCTTCTGTCTTTTCATCTACCGGGAATATTCCGTTCTTGGCTCCGGCTTCGATTGCCATGTTTGCCATTGTGAATCTGTCTGCCATGGAAAGATTCTTGATTCCGTCTCCGGTAAATTCCATGGATTTGTAAAGAGCTCCGTCCACACCGATCTTACCGATGATATGGATGATGATATCTTTACCACTTACATATTTGCCAGGCTTTCCTGTCAGTACGAACTTGATCGCACTCGGAACTTTGAACCACAGTTCTCCCATTGCCATACCTGTTGCAATATCGGTTGTTCCGACACCTGTTGAGAATGCACCCAACGCACCATATGTACAGGTATGGGAATCTGCGCCAATGATACATTCTCCTGCTGCAACAACTCCGGCCTCCGGAAGGATTGCATGTTCTACTCCTGATTTTCCCTGTTCAAAATACCAGCTAAGTCCCTGATTCTTTGCAAATTCACGGATCGATTTTGAGTTCTCTGCTGATTTGATATCTTTATTCGGTGTAAAGTGGTCTGGTACCAGTACCACCTTGTCTTTGTCAAATACTTTGTCTGCCATCTGTCTGAAGATTGGCAGAGCCATAGGACCTGTGATGTCATTTGCCATGACTACATCTAACTTTGCTTCTATTAACTGACCGGCTGTCACGCTGTCAAGACCTGCATGAGCTGCCAGTATCTTCTGTGTCATCGTCATTCCCATAACGAATCTTTACCTCCTTGATTCTCATAATTTTATACTGTATTTTAGCACAGTAAAAAAGGGCATGCAAGAAATTATAAATTTTAGTGCATAATTTTTCACTTCTGTTTCTTGATATTATGCAGGTATGGGATCTCAATCGGATCGATCGGAGTAGCCGGATTTTCAATTTTTCCCTTCAGAGTTCTTTTGTGTTTCTTAAGGAGCGCACCACCTTTGTTATAGAACCAGAAAGAATATGTCAGAATTTTATGGGCCGGTCCCATCTTGTCTTTTGCCGTCTTTCCATAGAGCACTCCGCCTGCTTCAATCGCAGCTTTACTCCGTATCAATGCGATCAGCTCTGTCTCACAGGTAACTCTTTCCGGAAGAATCGTATAGCCTGTCCCGATGCAGTCCGGTCTGTGTGCATCGCTTCCCCCTATTCCCGGCTTTTTATATTTTTCCGCAAGCTTTCTTGCACCTTCGTTCGATTCTGCAGATTCACATGCATTAAAAGCCTCTATAAAGTCAAATCGCTTGATCAGTTCCGGTGACTTATAGAATCTGCTGGTATTCGTAAAGCTCAGGTACTTTTCTCCGCATGGATGTGCAGGTCCTAAGATCCCACCATGTCTGTGCACAAAGTCGATCAGCACAGACACCGGAAGTCCCTTCACTTCCAGGAGACGCATCTTAACACCTTCCGGCATGATACAGATAATATGACCTGCATCCAGTGTATCATATTCGATTCCCTTCAGAACTACGAAGTCTTCATGTACCTTTCCTTTCATGTGATATTTCCAGTGACGATAGCCATGATAAGTGTCATGATCCGTGATCAGCATTCCGTCAAATCCTTTTTCTTTCAAGGTTGTGATGTATTCATCCAAGCTTACCCGGCTGTCCACTGAGCCTTCCCGCACATGGCAATGCATATCTATCTTCATAAGTAAGCCTCCTTAACTTTATTCTTAATAGTATTATATCACATCCCTCTTAAATTACAACGAAACTGCTTCCCGGCTTTCTTATATCTTTCTTAATCTGATCTGTCAAAATAATACATCCTGCCTGTAGGTAACAGTTTCTATTGCATATTTCGGTATAAAAAATACCTGATGCAGTTTTTAATTTTCTGCACCAGGTGTTTTTCTTATCACATTCGTATATAGAAATTACCGTCTGTGTCGGATTTTCTTCATTAATCAATATCGTCAGGATGAAAAACTACAACATCTGAATCATCTGTTTCAAAAATCTCCACATCATCTTCATCCAGAAATCCGTCTTTCGGCTCATCCGTTTTTTCAACTGTCACAACATCTTCATCGTCGTCCAGATTATCTTCATCTGGCTTCGTATCATCCAGATCAAATATTTCTGTCACAGTCTCTTCCTTATCTGTCTCTTCAGCATTATCCGTTTTTTCTTTATCCCCGGCTGCTTCCATACTTTCTTCCGGCTCTCCATCATCTAACAGCATTCTTGCTTTTTCAACCTCAGACTCCATAGATACCTGTTCTTTGATCTTCTTTGAGAATATCTTTTCTTTCTTTCCAATCTTTCTGGACTGCATCATCGTCTGAACTACAATTCCGATCACTGCGATTGCTGCACTCATCACATATCCGATCCAGCCAATCTTCGTCATTCCACACACAAACGGTAATGCCATTCCAGCCTCTACACCGCCCATGATGCCAGTCACAAATATAACAAAAAACTCAGCAAAAATTACCGTAAGTATCGCAACGATCAGAGCGATAACCGCACAAATAGCAAGTACTATCACTGACTTTGTTTCAAGCAGAGTAACAAATGTGCCGAAGGATCCGAAAAATGTCATAATAAAGATTCCAAATTTGCGAAGTGCCGCACACATAACGCATAATATTACCGCACACACTGCAACCGCCACAAGCATTTTTGTCATATCAAAGCCGGCAATCACTCCTACCGTTGCTCCAATAACTGCTCCCACAGCCAGTCCTACAAGTGCCGATAACACCCTTACAATTTTCAGTCCAAACAAAGCTATGATTACTCCTACCACAACTGTTGCGATCAAAGCCCCCATAATTTCCGGCGTCTTTCCTGCAACAAAGATACTCGTGGGTCCGTCTGCCGATTTCAAAACTGATGTTACATTCTCCATATCCATACTCCTTTCTCTTATACCCCTCATTATACATAACCACCGCTGTCGGTTTTGTATTCTCAAAAGTATAAAAGGCCGTGTTTCCGAAGATTCACAGCCTCTGGTTCCATATCTGCCTTTAGAATGCTACTGCTCCCGTTGATGTTCCGTTAATTACATAATAAACAGCTGACTCTTCTGGCTTTATGTATAAATCCATTGTCTTGATATCTCCGATTTTGTTTCCAGAAGATGTCCATGCTTTTTTTACTCTTGCAATGATTTCTTTTTCTTCCACCTGTTTTCCATAGTATTCAACAAAAGCACTTACTTTAATCTCTTTCTTTGCTGTAGATTTCTTAGCTGTTGTTTTCTTTGTCGTTGTCTTCTTAGCTGTCGTCTTTTTAGCAGGTGCTTTTTCTTCTGCTTTTTTGGCAGTTACTTTTTTCTCTGCTGTTTTCTTTTCTGCTGCCTTAGGCTCGGTTTTCTTTTCTTCTGCTTTCTTCTCAGCCTTTTTCTCTTCCGGCTTAGCTTTTTCTTCTTTTACAATTGAGTTTACTGGCTCTGCCTTTGGAGCTGCGACTTTCTTCTCAGTCTCCTTCTCTATCTTCTTCGGCTCTGCTGCTGCCACTACCTTCACTGTCTCTGCTTTCTTTACTGTCTCTGCTTTTTCTGATGTCTTAGTTTCTGGTGCAGTTACTTTAGCAGTTACATCTTTTGTGGTTGCTGTTGTTACTTTTTTTGTAGCCATTTTATTTCCTCCTAAATCTCTCTAAGCCCTATTACCTAGTTGTCAATATTATAACACATTCTTCCAAAAATGCAATTCCACGCCATATTACATGCACATTACACACCAAACATCTCTAAAATCAGCCCTGCTGCCACAGCAATTCCATATAATACTGCAATAATCTTTACGTTTTCTTTCTTATCCGGATTTACCTTAAACAAAACGACCAGACCAATTCCAGCCCCTGTACACAATCCCGCAATAACCGATGCAAATGAAATTGCTCCACTTAAATATAGCTGTGTCAGAATCACAGATGCCGCACAGTTAGGGAGCAATCCGATCAACGCTGCGATCACCGGCTGGAATACTGTATCCCCCAGCATCATAGCAGAAATCCTGTCAATTCCCAGTACTTCAATACACAGATTTAAAATAAATGTAAATACAAATAAATATAAGAATATCTTTCCGGTATGACGAAGTGCCGGCTTTACAATTCCGGATGAATGATTGTGACATCCACAGTCATGACAGAGTTCTCCTTCATGATGTGGAACTGCAATTTCCTTTTTAAAGAAAATATCCACCAGATATCCTGCAACGATCGCAATGATCACTTTCGCCAGAAGCAATATACCAATCTTGCCGGCATGCTCCGGATTTCCCATAATAATAAGAATTGCTTCGTCCGATGTTGCCAGAAATACAGCAATCAATGTTCCGATCGTAATAATCCCTCCAGAATATAGATTGGCTGCCATAACTGAAAATCCACACTGTGGAACACATCCTACTACTGCTCCTACTACCGGTCCGGCCTTATCTACTTTTATCATAAGCTTTTTTGTAAAATCACTGGAATAGTGTTCCAGTGCCTCTATCAGCAGAAAGGCCAGAAACAGAAACGGGAGCATCTTAATACAGTCAATCGCCGCATCAGTAAATACATCAATCAGCATTTCCATAATTTCTATCTCTCCTTTATCTATTTTTTCATAACATTTTTATTCTAGTTTGTATGTCCGTATTTTTCAAGCAAAACATGCCATTCGGCATTACATATTTTTTCTCAGTTATTCTGTAATTTTCAGTCTTTTTTCTGTATAATACATTATATATAGACTATTTTCACAGAAGGGACGTGATCATATGAGTACTTTTGAACGAATCCGGTCCGGTCTTCCGGGTCTTGACTCTATGCTTGATTCCATCCGTATGGGCGATAATGTCGTCTGGCAGGTATCCAGCATGGATGACTATATGCACTTTGTAACTCCACTCTGTAACCAGCTTCATGAAGAAGGAAAGGAACTTTTATACATGCATTTTTCCGGACACCCTGCTCTTCTTCAGGCCGGTAACGGAATTCGTGTCTATGAATTCGATCCTTCGGAAGGATTCGAAGCTTTTACAATGAATGTCCGGCGCCGGATCAAAACAGAAGGACGTGACGCCTTCTATGTATTTGACTGCCTTTCCGACCTGCAGGCTGCATGGGCTACCGATCTTATGATGGGGAATTTCTTTAAAGTTACCTGCCCTTATCTGTTTGAGTTAAATACAGTTGCATATTTTCCACTTCTGCGCGGGCAGCATTCTTTCGACGCCGTTGCCCGTATTCAGGAAACTACACAGCTACTTCTGGATGTATACACCGATAGTGAAAGCCTCTATATCAATCCTTTAAAAGTCTGGAACCGCTATTCTCCGAATATGTTTCTTCCGCATAAATATATGGAAGAAAATGGTTCATTTCTTCCATTGAAAGGAGGATATGAGATTAGTCGTTTTTATACATTGGTGGATGCACTTACCAACACTTCTGAGAACCAGAACCTGGACAGCTGGGAACGCTTCATCACGGATACCCGGCGCACTTACCGCAGAGAAGGTATCTTTACCCCGGCGGTCGAAGATATCATTTCCCATACTATGATGTCAAACGATGAGAAAATCCTTTCGCTTTTAAAGACCTATTTTGAACCGGATGATTATTTTCTTGTATATAAACGCATGATCGGCACCGGCTGTATCGGCGGCAAGGCATGCGGTATGCTTCTCGCAAGAAAGATCATTCAAAAAGATAACCCCGAAGCATTTGCCCATATGGAACCGCACGATTCCTATTATCTTGGTTCCGATGTATTCTATACTTATATTGTACATAACAAATTCTGGCGTCTTCATATCCATCAGAAGACAAAACAGGGATACTTCAAACTGGCTCCGCAGCTGGAACAGGCCTTTCTTTCCGGTTCTTTCCCGGAAGCCATACGGCTTCAATTCATCCGTATGCTGGAATACTTTGGACAGCGTCCGATCATCGTCCGTTCCAGCAGTCTTCAGGAAGATGCGTTCGGTAATGCATTTGCCGGAAAATACGAATCCGTCTTCTGCATCAACACCGGTACCATGGACGAGCGGCTTACGGAACTGGAAAATGCGGTCCGCACCGTATATGCCAGCACTATGAATACTTCCGCTCTGGAATACCGCAGGCAGCGCGGACTTGGATTCAAAGATGAACAGATGGCGCTTCTGATCCAGCGTGTATCCGGATCTATGTACGAAGATTTTCTCATGCCAAATGCTGCAGGTGTCGGCTACTCTTACAGTGCTTATAAATGGGATGATTCTATCGATGCTTCCGACGGTATGCTGCGCCTGGTAATGGGACTTGGCACAAGAGCTGTTGACCGTACAGAAGGAGATTATCCACGTATTGTGAATCTCTCTGCCCCGGAACGTTCCACCCTTACCGAAAGCTGGGCAAAACATCAGTATTCACAGCGTTACGTAGATCTTATGGATTATACAACAAAATCTCTGTCATCCAGACCACTCAAAGACGTCACACCATATATGGATTCTTGGTATAAAAAACTGGTACTGGAACACGACAGCGATGCCGAGCGGACGTTCCGTGAGCGCGGACAGCGGCGTGAGATTCTCTTTGCCAACTGCGAAGGACTTGTCCGGAATACAGAATTTACCGGCTGTATGAAATCTCTTCTTCATACATTGCAGCAGGCTTACCAATATCCTGTCGACATCGAATTCACCATCAATGGAACTGATACCGGTGAATTTGTATTTAACCTGTTACAGTGCAGACCGCTTCAGGTCGGCACAAGAAGAGATGCCGTAACCGTTCCTTCGCTCCTAGAAGATAAAACAGTGTTCTCCGTTACCGGTTCTTCCATGGGCGGGTCCCGGGCAGAAGATATTGACTATGTAGTCTTCGTCGACTCCAGAGCTTATTATGAATTCCCGTATAAACGAAAACCAGATATCGCTCATATTATCGGAGATATCAATCATCATTTCCGCAAAAGCAATCAGAACCTGCTTTTGTTCGTACCTGGACGTATCGGAACCTCCTCACCGGAACTTGGGGTTCCTGTAAGCTTTGCCGCGATCAATCACTTCTGTGCAATCTGCGAAATGTCGGACAGTGAAGTTGGATACATGCCGGAGCTTTCTTACGGAAGCCATATGTTCCAGGATCTGGTAGAGGCAGAGATTTTTTACACCGCGTTATTTGACACTCCAAAGACACGGCTTTTTAATCGTACTGTTTTTCACGATATGCCTAACATTCTCACGGAAATACTGCCGGATTGTAAAGAGTATGAAGACATTGTAAAAGTATGCCATACGGAAGGCATGCATTTGAAGTTATACTCAGATATTCAGAACAGTGAAACCGTACTGGGATTCGAATCATAATCAAATACATCACAACACACAAGAAATGAGCAGCGTACACTGCTCATTTCTGTTTTATACATTATTAGATTATATTCATTGTCAGTTATCTTTTATAGATTCCCTCCAGTATATCTACGGTCCCTTCAATTCCAAGAAGGCTTGCATTCAACAATATCTCATGAGAACTGATGCTTCCCCATTCCTGCCCCGTATGGGTTTCGTAATAGTATTTCCGTTCTCTGTCCATTCGTTTAATGCGGTCGAGAGCCTTCTTCTCAGACACATCGTATCTTTCTGCAATACGTTTGATACGGTCAGCCCTGTCAGCACAGACAAATACATTGATACAGTTCGGATTATCCTTCAAGATATAGTCCGCACATCTTCCAACAATTACACATGGTCCGCGTTCTGCAAGCTTTTTGATAATTTCCGTCTGTAATTCATACATCTGTTCAGATAACGGCTGTACATATTCTTCCGAATTAATATAGGAAGAATATCCCATCGGTGTGATCAGATAAC